>Ga0255755_1000587_pt1 | contig 37391 bp, 28 predicted proteins | sample 011ome_18_FD_179955 | JGI IMG/M metagenome (GOLD analysis project Ga0255755, IMG submission 179955) | Coastal salt marsh microbial communities from the Groves Creek Marsh, Skidaway Island, Georgia - 011501BT metaG (version 2) | ecosystem: Environmental > Aquatic > Marine > Intertidal zone > Salt... | reverse complement strand
AGCTGGAGTAAATCGAATTTTACCTCACAAACATAAATACGCTTGGGATTTATTTTTAAAAAGTTGTGCCAATAATTGGATGCCTACTGAAATAAGTATGCAAAATGATATTAAACAATGGAAGAATAATGAAATTACAGAAGATGAGAAATTACTTGTTAAGCGCTGCCTTGGGTTTTTTGCTGGATCTGAGTCTCTGGTTGGTAATAATCTTTTGCTTAGTGCCTTTAGATATATTACGGATGCTGAGTGCCGGCAATACATCCTTCGTCAAGCGTTTGAAGAAAGTCTTCACAACCTTACGGTAGTTTATGTGTGCGATAGCCTTGATTTGGATATCGAGGAAGTATTCGCTGCATACGAGACTATTCCAAGTATTAAAGCTAAAGATGATTTCTTGATGGAAATAACTAACGATATTAGTCGTCAAGATTTTTCTACCGAAACTATAGAAGGCAAGCAAGAATTGTTAAGAAACTTTCTTACTTATTGGATAGTTTGCGAGGGAACCTTCTTCTTTAGTGGGTTTGCTATGCTACTTGCATTGGGTCGTCAAAACAAGCTTCAAGGTATCTCTGATCAAATTAAATACACGCTTAGAGATGAAAGCTCGCACATTGCATTTGGTACATATCTTATTAATACTTTAATCGAGCAAAATCCAGAGATCTGGACTAAAGAAATTCAAGAAGAATTTGTTGAGCATATGAAAAAAGCGGTTGAGCTAGAAATTGCTTACGCTCATGATGTTCTTCCTACGGGTATACTCGGATTAAATGCAGACATGTTTGTTGAATATATGCATTATATCGGAAATCGCAGATTAGAAGGAATAGGTTTAGATTATCGTTTTCCAAGCGACAAGAATCCATTCCCTTGGCTGAGTGAGGTGGTTGATGTTCAGGCTATGGGCAATTTCTTTGAAAGAAGGGTTCGAGAATATCAACAAAGCGGTTCGCTCGAAGATGATTTTTAAATTATTATTAGATATCTAAAAAGGCCTCCTTCGGGAGGCTTTTTTATGCAATGACATCAAAAACAGGTTCGCCTTTATGCGCAACTGTAAAAGGTCTTCCAGAAGGAGAATATTGTATATCATTGATAGCAAGACCAAGAACATATGCTATAGTTGCATTTAAGTCTTCAGGCTTAACCGCTTTGCCTTCCACAGGATTTCTGCCTTGATCATCCACTTCTCCAAATGAGAATCCTCCTTTAATTCCTCCTCCTGCGAGAAAAGCGCTAAAGCAATAAGGCCAGTGATCTCTTCCGTTTCTGCCGTTGATGTTTGGAGTTCTTCCAAATTCAGAAGTTAATACAACCAATGTTTCACCAAGCAAACCTCTCTGCTCAAGATCTATCAACAGGCCGCTTAACGCATGATCTATGTCCGCACAATTGTCTGCAACTCTTTCAAAATTGTTATCATGAGTGTCCCACCCTCCTCTCGAGACTTCGACATATCTGACTTTATTTTCAATCAGTCTTCTTGCTAGCAGACAGCCTTGTCCAAAATTTGTAGATCCATATAATTCATTCATTGATTCTGGCTCTTGGCTGATATCAAATGCATTTAAATCTTGACTGTTCATTAATTTAATTGCATCTTTATACAAGTCGCTATATGCTCTTACTTTTTTATGAGGATATGATTTTGAAAAGCTTGAATTTAGTTTATTTACTAATGACATTCTTCCGCCGAAGTGTTCTTGATCAACATAGGAAGCAAGCTTGCTGTTTGCCAGTCCATTTTTTGGATTGCTTATTGGAAGCGCACCATATTTTGCTTCAAGAAATCCAGATCCTCCTCCACCTCCTCCAATTTTTACATTCATTGGAATTGTGTTGTTTATTGAGCCCGAAAGTTTTGAAACCCAGCTTCCGAAAGTTGGATGCACTATAGTACCTCTTTTGAGATAGCTTGTTTGCATCAGGTAGCTTGCTTGCATGTGCGCGCCTTGACTAGTGTTCATTGTTTTAATTATCGAGGCGTTATGCATTACTTGTGCTGTCTTGGGAAGGTTTTCTGAAAGAATGATTCCATCTGCGCTTGTAGAAATTGATTTTAAGTTGCCTTGAATTTTTGGCACATCTGGTCTTGGAGCGAAGGTATCTATGTGCGACATTGCTCCTGACATGTTTAGATATATTACATGTCTTGCAGATGCTATTCTTGAGCCTGGATTCAAAGCCTCAACAGTGTTGTGAATGTACGACCCAACCATAGGCATCAATCCAACCCCAAAACATGTTTTAGCGGCATTTGCGATAAATTCTCTTCTGCCTAATTCGTTTAATTTTTTTAAATTGCTTTTCATGCTTTATATACCAATAGAATAAGAAATATTACCCTCAAGAAAGATATTTTTCAATTAAATATATACACAAAAAAGCCGCCCCATTTCTGAGGCGGCAAGTGTGATCGATTATACTTACTATATTAAAACGAAGCAGTAAGTGCTGCCCCAATTAAAAAATCGTCTTTGATCAAAGAGGAGTCAACGAAGTCTCCATTAACAGAAAGAGTTAACCCCTTCTGAAGCTCTTTTGATAATCCTAATCCAACAGAATAGTAGTCTACATTGTCTACAGATCGCGTGTCCGTGTTTCCCACTGAACCATTGATTGATAAGGTTGCAAACTTTAAGTCTAGATCGTGAGAAACGCTCAACTCAAAGGTATACAAGTCTTCATCTACATTTCTTGCTGCGGAAATCGAGGGAGACAATAATGTATCAATTGATACAGCTACCACCGCATCAAGTTCACTTGCGCCACCCAGGGATTCTGCATGTTCGAGTCCGCCATAGACAGTCAACAAAGATCCAATCTTTTGAGATAAACCTCCAGAGATGATGTATGCATCTTCAAGGTTTTCATTGCCATGCGCAGTTTGAACATTTGCGCTTGCAGTGACCCCTTGAACCTGTGTCGAGTAAGAAGCTGCTGCTTGAAGCGAATCTTTAGAGAGAAGCGAGCCCCTTCGAAAAAAGTCAGAGCCGTAACCCAAGGATAAAGATCCTGTTGCTGCGAAAGCTGCGTTGATAAGAAATACCGCTGAAAGCGCGGCTACTGTTAGTATTTTTGTTTTCATAATTTTTAAACTGTAGATGATAACTTATTTTTGCATAAATGTCAAGTTATTTTTATTCTGTTCTTTGTTTTTTGTTTTTTGCGAGGAACTGATACATTGAGTATGCCATTGTTCATTGTTGCAGATATATTACTTTGATCCAATTCCCCTGTTAATTTGAATGTGTTTTTGAATCCATCATGAAAGATTTGTTGTTGAATATATTTTGTATCTTTTTGGTCTTGCTTGCCGTCACACGAGACGCTCAAGATGTTATTCTCGCAATCAATCTTTATATCTTTTTTGTCGATTCCTGGAGCTTGTAGCTCAATCAAAATTTCTTTATCATTGGATACAATGTTCGCTGGAGCTGGAAAATCATCATAATCAAAAGAAACTAGATTATCGAATAATTTATTGAATGAATTTGTTGTGTTATTATTGTTGAAGTAATATGACATGTTTTATCCTTTTGTTAGAGTTATAATTTGTGCAACTCTATTTTGCAAGCATTGTGCCAATTATTTTTTAAACAAGAAAGGCTTCCATTCAGGACGGCAATTTTGAAAGGCATGAAAGAAAGGATACGGATTTGAAGGGCCTAGCTCTTCACCTTTATAGTTTTTGTATGGATAAATCGCGGCCTTTTTACAGTTACATGTTTGACATGTCAGTGTGACATTGTGACTCTCTTTTGTGCCACCTTTACTTTTTGGATATATGTGTTCAATCGTCATGTCTTTCATGTCAAACTTATCTCCACATATTTGACATCTTCCTTTGTATCTTTTATATAAATATCTTAAGTTTGGTTTGTTTTTTGATTGATATGCCCATCTTGCGGTAGTCAATAATATTGTTGGAACAGGATATAACTTATTGCAAGAACCTAAAAAAGGTTGGTTTTTATAATAACTTGATCTTTCTGAATCAATCCACTCTTCCCATAGCAACGGTTCTCCCGAATAACATAAAGCTCTTACGGTTGCATCTTTATCATTCGCAGAGCCGCAGGACATTAATTTTCGGACGCCTTCTCTCGCAGTGGTTATGTTTATTGGTGTCCAATAATGAGATAGTATCAAAACCGTGCGATCTTTACTATCTATTAAGTCCAACTTTATTTTTTTTCTTTATCGCCACTTTTAGCTTAATTAGGTTTTTCGTGAGTATAACCTTTTTCTTTTAATGCTAGATGATCTTTGTATGTTTTGGCTTCTACAGCTTTTCCCGTTTTTGGATCATACATCATGTGAGGCTTGAAATCTTTTTCTTCGTCTGCGGATTGAGCTTTTTCCCAAGCTTTCTTGCTGGGGCGGTCCTTGCTTCCTGGCTTTGCAGGTTTGTAATTTTTGCCCATGCGCTTTTTCTTTTTGCGAATGTTTTCCCAGAGTCCTGTTTTTGCTTCTGCAGTTTCTTCTTTTTCTTCAATTTCTTCCTGAGAGTCTTCTTCGCCCTTGGTCACATTTGTGACGCTTTTTTTACTCCACATTTTACAACTCCAATAACGAGCTTTTGTTTTTGGCCCAGGATTTGCGCAGTTGTGACGCGCTCTAAAGTTTTTACGGCGACCGGGGTCATCACGTTTGATCTCCATATTTGGATCACCAAAGTTCACCTTGACAACATTACCTTTTTCGTTTTTAACGTAAACAGAAAACTTTTTTGGTCCGCCTGGTGTGCGAAATGGTTTGTTTAATTTTTTGCCTTTATTTTTTTCTGCAGCCCAGCTTTGTTCGTCGATATATTCTTCGAATCCAAGTTCGTCGGTTTCAATAAAAATTGTGCTCCACATTTCGTTTGTGAAATTTGGATCTTCTTGTAGTTGATTATTGTGAATATCAAGTTTTGCTGCAATAAGATCTTCTTCTGTAAACAACTTCGCTTCTTCGCGCACTCCGTCATCAAAAATGATTGCTGCACAAGCAATGTCTTGATCTGCTTTGCGATAAGCATCTTTTACATTGGATCCGCCAGCCATTTTTAAAAACATATTTACCCGTGCAATTGCCCATTGTCCGCGAGTTTTTCCTGGTCGCCCAAATTCGCTAAACATTTCTGATCCGCGACGATATACTTTTTGTAATTGAGATAGTGTTACTTTTTGGGCATATTTTGCGTTATGATCAACGACTTTTTGTTTCAAAGCATTTAACACTCTGTCCGAGAAGTGGTTGTTTTTATTTTCCATAGCTATTTATTACACAAATTTTTGTTTATTTTCTAGATACCATTTGTATGTTTTTTCTAATCCTTGTTTTAATGTATGTTTTGGCGTGCATCCCATGTTGATCATTCGACTGTTGTTCATTTTTTTTCGGTAAGTACCATCAGGCTTCGAACTGTCGAAAGTGATCTCGCCAGTATAACCAATAACATCTTGTATTATGCTTGTTAATTCAAGAATAGAAACTTCATCTTCAGATCCACAATTTACATGGGAAATTCCTTTACTGTATATATCCTTAGCATCAACATTTTCAAGGCAATATATTATTGCTTGAGCTAAATCATCGACATATAGAAATTCTCGCAATGGCTTTCCGCTACCCCAAACTTCTACGTTTTTAGAGCCACTTTCTTTTGCTTCGTGAACTTTTCTTATAAGGGCCGGTAAAACATGCGAGCTTTTTAGGTCAAAATTATCTCGGGGCCCATACATGTTGCAAGGCATAATTGAATAAAAATTATGATTATATTGTTCGTGATAGCTTTCGCACAATTTGATGGCTGCTATTTTTGCAATTGCATATGGTTCGTTTGTTTTCTCTAGTACATCAGTCAGAAGACTCTCTTCTACAATGGGTATTTTTGCATCTCTAGGATATATACAAGAGCTGCCAAGATTTATAAGCTTGCGAACATTGTACACATGGGACGCATGAATTAAATTGCTTGCTATCTGTAGGTTTTCATATATGAAATCTGCACGATATGTATTGTTTGCAAGAATACCGCCAACTTTTGCTGCACAAATTATGACCATCTCAGGCCTTTCTCTCCCAAAGAATTTATTTACTTCTGCTTGATTGGTTAAATCTAATTCTCTTCGTGTTCTTGTTAGTATTTTTTCGCAACCCAGAGATTTTAAATTATCTAGAACCGCAGAACCCACCATTCCTGCATGTCCTGCTACAAAGATTTTTTTTTGTTTCATCTGCTCAGCAGCATGTAATCACTTTGGTACATTTTTTTAACTAATCCATGAAAGTCTGTTCGCCTGACCCATCCCATTTCATTTTCAGCTAAAGATGGATCGCCGCATAATTCATGAACCTCTGCAGGTCGGTAAAACTTTGGATCCACTTCGAAGATTAGTTTTCCATCTAGCGTGTAATACTTTTCGGAATCTTCGGATCCTTCTGACTTAAATTCGATATTTGCATTCTTCAGGGTTTCATTTAAGAATTCCCTAACAGTATGCATTTCTCCACTGCCTAGAACATAATTTTTGGGATTTTCTTGATTCAACATTAACCATACGCCCTCCATGAAATCTTCAGCGTCACTCCAATCTCGTTGAGCCTCTAGGTTTCCGAGTTTTAAAACTGGAATTGTTTTGTTTGATTCTAGGGCTATTTTTATTCTAGCTATTGTGTGTGTTATTTTTCTGGTAACAAAATCAAGTCCGCGACGACTTCCTTCGTGATTAAAAAGCCAACCTTGTACGGCATAAAGATTATAAGATTCTCTATAAACCCTAACAAGGTGTCGTGCGGCGCATTTGGCTGCTCCATATGGACTTTGGGGTCTCAAGGGATGACTTTCATCCTGAGGGCTTGTGATAACGTCTCCAAATTCTTCAGAAGATCCTGCATTGTAAAATCTGCAGTGTGGCGCGAATCGGCGAATTGATTCTAGGATATGAAGTACTGCATCTGCATCTGTGTCCCATGTTTGAATTGGATAATTCCAGCTGCCTGCGACAAATGATTGTGCCGCGAAATTGATAAAGTAGTCGGGTTGAATGTCAAGTATTACATCACGCATACTGTGAGCGTCATTTAAATCCATGTCAATCAAATGAAATCGCGGTTCATTTTCTAGGTGCAAAATATTCTCGTGATTTTTCACGCTCAATCTTCTCACCGAACCATAAATTTCATGATGCGTATGCTTTAATAGATAATCGACCATGTGACTTCCGTCTTGGCCAGTTACGCCTGTTACTATTATTTTTTTCATTATTAGATAATAGAATTATGAGTATATAATTAAAGTGATTTTTACTTACTATCGAAAGGTGTTGAAAATTTTTCTAAACCTGGAGGCCCTCCCCATTTGTTTATATATAGATGAGCTAGTTCTTCAAAGTTTTTATTAATATTGGGGTCGCCACCGTTTTCAGAAATTGTAGCGCTGTTTATGAATATTTCTGGGTTCAAGAAACAGCTTTCCATAACCTGCCTGTCTGACAAAGCAAGTCTGCGCATAAAATCTCTATCTTCAAAATATGCAGGATAAAAGTTTTCATCAAATTTAAATTCTTGAAAGCATGTTTTTGATAATATAAACGAACATAAATGAAAATCATTTTGACATTTGACCAAATCAATACATTGACCTTTTGCAAAATCATTTACTAAATTTTGATCCGCCCCAAGATATATATCATCATTTAAAATCAAAGCGTAATCGTGATTCTTGAATATTTCAAAACAAAGATAATTCCAAGATTTAGCTACTCCATAATTTTCTTTTGAGACATGCAGGTAAAAATTGTTTTTTCTGGAAAATATATTTTGATTTCCATTGTCAACTATAAATATATCAACATCTGGAAAATCTTCGAAGTATTTTAAAAGGGTAGGATTTAATAGATCTGCTCTGTTAAGAGTAGGAATACCTATCGCAAAAGAATATTTCATTTCAACTTCAATATTGCATTTCTTGTTTCTTTTGTCATGGGCAAAGGAAGTGAATTTTTTTCTATTTTAAAGAAGCCCCACTCATCATGTTCGATTGCATCAATTGCGTCATTGCTTGGAAAGATTAATTTATCTATTTCCATGTAAAACAATGCAAAAAAATCATCGTTTTGCATTTTAAAATCATCAAGAAAATATATTTCTTCACTAGCTTTTACGTTTGTCTCTTCAAAGAATTCTCTTCTAGCAGCATCCTTTGGAAGCTCATTCGTTTCTATAATGCCACAGGGCATTGACCAGTTGCCAGCAAGATTGTGGCACTTTGCACTTCTTCTTCCGAGAAGAACCAAGTCATTAAACTTGGCAAGTAAACCTGCTGCTTTGTAGTTTTTAGTCAAGGAAGTCATCTAATTTTTGTTTGTTTTCCCAATGAGGGCAGCCATCATATCTCATTTTAACAATTTCATCTCCATCTTCAACTTCTAGTTCGTGTTTATTTTCAGGAAAAGCTGTTTTCTTGATGTTGCCTTCTGAATCCTTAAGGGCCCAATAATCTCTGGGCTTTCTGAATGGACAAATGAATGCTTTGATTGGTTCTCCATTGTCATCCAATATAGGCTGACCTCGTGACACTTTGTATCCATCTTTACCGCAGGCTAATGGACCTCCAAATGTTCCATCTTTTGGATAATCTTGTGTTGCCGCAAGATTGCTTTTTGCAGAATCTTCATCAAAATTGTCAAGATAGTTTTGGAACTGTGTTAATTGATGTTCAAAGCCTTCAAGCTCTTCTGGTGATATCTTGTCCATTTTCATTCTACCCTTGCCTGCGTTTCCAAGTAAATCAGTATCAAGGTCAAATCTCAAAAACAAAAATTCACTTTGAGGTTCTGTTTCTGGCATGAGATGTTTTACTGCAAGGCAATATATAAGGTTCTGCAGATTGTCTGTTATTTCTTTACCCTTGAATACGGACTTGCTGCTTTTAAAGTCTCGAATAATTACGGAATTATCTTTGTATACAAAAAGTTTATCAATATAACCTCTGACTGCGTACCTTATTCCTTCTTCAGGGCGATCAATTTCAAGATCAAAAAATCGCTCTGATTCTGCTAATACAGGCTTTTCATTTTCGTCGCCAAAAAAGTCGCACCTTAGTCCATTCACAATCATTTCATCAATGAGCTCAAGATTTTCGGGATCATCAACTCCAAGTTCTTCTGCTTCTTTTTTGACTTGCGAGGCAACAACCTCGGTATTCCAGATGCTTCCATCTTTTATAATTTTATTGTATTCACGCTTATGCTTGTCTCCAAGCAATTCAAATATATTATGGCAAATTGTTCCTCGACTTGATCCATCATTTCCTGCGTCGGGAAGTTTAAGTTTGTAATTGCACCAATAAGTCCAACTACATGTTTGCGCGGTTTTTATTCTACTCGCGGATAATTTTGTTAATTCACTCATTGATTATTATTTTTTTATTTTTTAATAGTGTTTTGGGCAATGATTTGTATATTTCATTTATTTTTTTAATGATAAATTGTTGTTGTGTTTCGCAATCTATACTTTCAAGCTTTTGTTTCCATGTGTCAAAGTCTGAATTGCTCATGTCTCCAAAATCTTTTTGGGTTGGAAGGCATATGCAGACTTTTTCTGGATTATAATAATTCAATAGTTTTAGGTAATTTTTTATGCTAGCTTCTAGGCCTCGATTTCTAGAGGATGTTTTGTCGTTGTTTAATGCTATAATTATTTTATCAACATTCAATGAAAGAGTTGAACATATTAGTTTCGTGGAGATGTCGAGGCCAAATGTAACAAGAACGTTATTGAAGCCTTGTTCATTCAAGTTCAATAAGTCCCCTATACTTTCAACAAATATAATTGAACCTTTTTCGTTTATATCTTGCGCTGTTTTTGGGTTTGCATACAAAGGATAAATCCAACCTTTCTTTTTGCCAATGTGTTTCCATTTTGGGCGATTATCTAGACCGCTCATGTCTCGACCAGAAAAGCCATGAATTTGACTATGCTCATTGTATATCGGGAACACAAATCTTTTGTTGAGTTTTCCGCTTGTCGCGAAACCTCCTTTGAGGGATTTTAGAGTTTCAGTTGAAATGCCGCGATCGTTATAAAATTTATAATGAGGCAACAATCTATCAAGACAATTTTCTGGGTATATTTCTTCCATTTCTAGTTTTTCTGAGAATGTTAATTTATTGTAATTTGCGCCAAGATCATCTTCTTCAAGGAATTGTTTTAATGTGTTTTGATCGTTCGTCCCAAGCGTTATTTCCACCAATCTTTTGAACGGAGAAAAAGTGCTGTTCTGCACGTGATCCTTCCAAACTCCTGTGTTTTTATATATTTGTATTGCGGTCTTATTATCACCATTTCTGAACAAAGCGTTTGTTTGCCAATATGACCCCCTGTCTGCCAGCTTGTACCCTAATTGAATCAGGGATTCTTTTATTTTTTCGGGACTCATCAGAGGTTAGGAACTTCTTGACCGTTTGCCATTAACACACCAACTCCTTCTGAATCCATGTGGTCAACCATGTCTTGAAGATCTCCTTTTTCATTGATGCTGAAATTTTCCATGTGAAGATTGATGTAATTTTTTCTTTTGCTTCCATCAGGCATTTCTACGGGTTGAAGGGCTCGATGAACATCTTTGCCAAGCCATCTGTACTTGAGGCATATGAGTTTGTGAGTTCCAAAGTCATCAGGCTCGGATTGAATTTCATCCATAGTTTTTTGTCTTAATAAAAATAGGTGTGAGCAAAATTGCGTGATCTGGTCAGAGAGAGAAACGATACTTTCATCGTCAACTACATTTTCAGAATTTCTGTTGTTGGTGATACCAAGTCTATTACTTTGAACACTTGTAAGCATTGCCACAGCAGGTTTGCCGTTGAAACATAATTCTTTCTGAATCAACTGTTTGAATTTATCTACCATTCTACCAACCGTTTCCCAACTACTTGCTCCATTCTGTCTTTCGTATGTCGTTTTAATATAATCAAAACTAAAAATCATTGGATTCCCTCTTCCGACTTCAGAATAATAAAAACGCCTGATGATATTTAGCATGCTATCAATACTATGGCCAGCCACATTGTAGTAATAAAATTTAAAATCTTTCACCTTTTCCCATGTTGATCTCACTTTTTCTATAACCTCTTCTCCTGCCTGTCTCCATCGACCAGTCTCAAGAAGGTGCATTGGTACTCCAGATAAAGCTGAGCATTGGCGAATAATCAACTCTTCTTTGCTCATTTCTCCATTGTCAAAATGAAGAATTGGAACGTGATTATTTATCGCGGAAACTTTTGTACAAAAGTCCATGCAGAATTGTGTCTTACCAACTCCAGCACGAGCAACAACCACAGCGATATTTCCTGGCCTGAATAACGAGCCATATAGGTCATTTATTCTTTCATGAGGCCCCATCAATCCAAACTCATCAATTGGGTTGTTGCCCCGTTCTTCAATAAAGTCTTCCATTTCATCGAATAAATTTTCAGGCTTGTTTGATCCTATTTCATAGAGATTGATTTTATCATTGTATATTTTATCTGCCTCGCCAACTATCTCATCAAATGACGCGCTTGAACTTAAAGATTTCATATTCTTTGCGACATCAATTGATGCATCGTGTATTTCGCGCCGAACTGTAATTTTTTTAAGTTCTTTTGCGGCTTTCACGACTCCCTCCTTTGATATTTGTCGCATTGATAATGCTTTAATATAATCTGAAATGTTGATATTATCTTCGAATGATATATTTAAAGACTGAACTCTTTGAGCTAATAAGACCTCGTCAAGCGCATCACTTGCTTCAAGCGATTGCCTTAATACGCAAAAAATAGTTCTATTGACTATTGTGTTTTTATCGAAGAAATCATTCTCATTGATAAATGCCGCTACAAGAGGATAGCTTTCTGGATGCTTTATTAGTCCAGCAATAAGGTGTTGTTCTAGTTCGTAAGAATATATCATTCCTACATCTTACCAGAATTAGTTTAAAAAGTCAAGGGCTTTCTTCGTCTCCCATGTCGGGAGGAAAGTTTAATCCAATTTCTTGTGCGGCTACCTGTTCGAGATACTGCTCTAAAGCTTTTCTTAAACCCATTTCAATTATCGGGGAATTAGCTTTTGTTATAACAGAAGGCAAGCCATCTTGATTTACAAATGATAAAATAAATCCGCTATCTCCTCCTGTTGAGCCTGTGAATTCAAACAATTGAGTTAAAATACTTTCTGGCAAATTAAATTTATTCAAATTTTCTGGGTCAATATAGTCGTCGCTCATACTATATATTACACAAACTAAAGAATAACACCAAAACTTTCGAAAAGTTTCTCACTCAATTCGTCTCCATCATATATTTCAACCAATTGTATATCATTCAATTCACAAAAATTTAACTTGTCTTGATCGCGTTTTAATTGATTGAGATAATTGATTTTATTTTTGCCATGAAAGAATGGAACATACTTTGTGTGTTGTCTGCCTTGAACTTCCACTGCTATTTTTTTGTTTGCATTATAAAAGTCTAGCGATAGCTTTGTTCCTGCCACAGGAAATTCTTCGAATACAATATGATTGTTCCAATACTTTTTCAGGAATTGTTTTGCATTGTATTGAATTTTACTTCTGCTTTTACCGTCCCAGTCAATCAAAAAGTTTTTGGCTTTTTTGACTGTTCGGGTTGCCCCTGTAAGGGTCTTAAAGCGCATTGGTTAAATTTTTGAAATCCTCATAAAGAAAATCAGATAGTTTTTCATTTTCTTCTAGGAAGTCTATCAACCTTTGTTCTCCTTGAAATTTTTCATTGATCTCAAACTTTTTATCTGAAAGCTCTTTGATCAGGTCTTCAGACACAGATATCCACGCGCCTTTTTTGTCGATCAAATTAAAAAGATAAAGCATGTCTAATATTTCTCTTGCACGCCAAACCGATTTGCCGTCTTTTTGGCCGTACTTGATTGGATAGCGAACAGTGGATCCAGTTTTTTCATTTACGCTTTTGCGAAAACGTATTTTACAATAGTGACCTATCGGCTCTCCTTTTTCATCTAATTTGGTTGCTGTTGGATTTTTAAATATGAGATCGGAATTGTAACGCTCTTCAAATTCAAGAATAAAGTTTGCATAGTGTTTGATTGCATTTCCGCCTGCTTGTTTTACTTTAGGTCCTCCTCTAGCGGCATAAGGATTTGTAGCAACTTCTACTCGAACTTGACTTGTTAAAATCATTGTGTGCCCCATCTTTGTGATGGGTAGAACCATTTTCTTGAGAAACACAGATGTGATCAATGCGCCTCCTGCAACTTGCTCACTTTCAGCGAATGGTTTGTCGATATCTCCAACCCTGCATAATGCATCAACACTATCAATGATAAACATGTATTTTTTGTCATGATCATTATTAAAAACAAGCTCTCTTACAAGCTCAAATACTTTTTCGAATATATTGCAATCAAAAACAAAAAACTTTTCTGGGTCAGTATCGATTCCTGATCTCTGTATCATTTCGGGACTAAACCTACCTTCGCTCTTGATGTATATAATCATACCTTTATCTCCAAAGTGCTTTTGGAAATTCTTTGCGAATGCCATGGCGCAGCTAGTTTTACCGCCTTCGTTGATTCCTGTGAATCTATGCGCTCCACTTGGAAGTCCTCCTCCAAGGGCAATATCTAAATTCAAACTACCGCTTGATATTTTGTATTCTTCTGATTCATGGAAGTTGTAATGATATTTCTGATTATCTTTATCAGAAAGAAATTTTGCTATTTGATCTGTTGTTTGTATGTCTTTTGTTTTACTCATCTATAAATTGTCGTATTGTTTTTGGTTTTTTCGAGATTATTTTATCTTCTCCGGTTTTATCTCCTATAGGAAATTCTTTTTTTTCTGGAATTTTATAATTAAAGTCCTTGTATTTTTTTGTTAGATTTTTTAGTCCAGCGCCAGCTCTAAGCACGGCAAGAGAAGGAACTTTAATGAAAGTCATACGTTGCCAGAAATCTTGATTGGGAAAAATTTCTAGCAGATCATTTAATAGTTTCATCTCTCGAGCCCAGAATATACGCTTTTGCTTGTCTGGTTCGAATACTATTTTTTTTATTATTTCGCGCTTGTTGAATTTTTTCACCCAACAAGTTTACCATATGTGCGTCAGTAAGTCAAGGTAAAAATTTATAATTTGGTCTCAGTTTACGATATTCAATGTTGCTAATTTTGTGGCTAACAATTTGAATAATTTTTGTTTCATAAAGATTGAGTAGTTTTTCGGCATCTCGAGATTCACAATCTTTGTCCAATTCTTTGCTTAGATCACAAAATGAATTGATTTGCTGTTCTGAGAAATCTTGTTCTTTGGAAAATGTGTGACATCCTCCTAATATTGAATCAACCGATAAACAAAAGTCTTTTCCATTTTTGGATGTAATTTTTATTTTCAATATATCTTTTTCTTTTAAAATTAAATTCTCTTCAAGTATTTGATTTTTTTGATCAATGAGATTTGATATTTTATTTTTAAGATCTTCGTTGGGATCGGGTATTTTTCTGTTTTTGAGTTGAGTGTTTTCTGCGGTTAATTTTTTATTCAAATCCTCGAGCTGTTGGTTTTTGTCTTTTAATTCAATGATATCTGCTTCAAATTTTTTATTTAATTTTGATGCATCTTGTTCTGAGTATTCTAATTTTTGGATTTGTTTTTTAAGTTTCGAGAATTGTTCGATGTTGATGCATATCTCAGATTTTAATTCTTCTATTTTATTTTTTTGATCATTATGTTTGCCAAGAACAGTTTTAATTTCCTTTGCGCTTTTTATGGTTTCTTCTGCGCGATCAAGAAGTTTCTTTTTTTGTATTTTTATTTCCTGTATTTCTTCTTGCTCGATATCTTTTTGGCGAATCAACTCTTCTATTTCTTGAGTTATTGCAGATGTATCTTCTTTTTTGAGTATTTCTTTTTGAGACTCAAGCTTCAATAGCCGCAAAGTTTCTTTGTTTTCCAGTATTTCTTGTTGATACTTTTTGGCTTGATTTTCTTGAAGTTCTAGTATTTTATTTTCTTGATCAAGATCCTTCTTGCGCTCTTGAATATCTAGTTCCTCTTTCTCTAAAAGCTTTTGTTGAGCTTCAATTTCTGCAATTTTCTCAAAGGCCACAGCTTCGTCTTGCATTGCTTTCGGAAACTTTTTGCTCAAGCTTATGTGCGCAGCAAGGACGAGCAGTACCGCTAGAGGATCGAACACAAAGATCAATATAATGATAACCATTCTTACCGCTTTACCAATGTCAAATTCCATGCCCGTAAAGTCGGCAACCAATTCGGCGACATATTTAATTGGGCCAACTTCTGCCTCTAGTTGGCGGGATCCATCATCAAGATCAAACTTCTGTCTTTCTAGTTCATCTATTTTATCAAGCGAAGAACTAATATTTTTATTTAATTGTTCTATTTTTTGTTCTACATTTTCAGGTTTTTCAAATCCTATTGTTTGATAATCTTGTATTCTTTTTCTGATGTCAGAAATTAAAGAGGATGTTTCGTTGCGATATTTTGATATGCGATCTTCTATTTGTTTTTTCTTGGTAGCAAGTTCTTGTCTTTCAACTGATTGCTCTGCAATTTTACTTTCAACATCTTTTTTCTTGTTTGAGAATAATCCTCCTGATTTGTTTTTTACTTGATTCAATTCATCATTTAATTTATCTAATCTTGATTGAATTGGAGCCAGCATTTTATTATCAAGTTCAATATCTTTTTCGAGTTGTTCAGTGAGTTGAGCTATTTTCTTTTGTTCTAGTTCGATGTTTTCAGAGCTTTTGTCGGATAAGTTTTGATTTTTTTGTTGGTTTTGAGTGATCAACTCTTTTTGTCTTTTGATGTATTCTTGTTCTCGAAATATCTTTGTTTCCACTTGTTCAACGAGCGCCTGAGCTTTGACGCTGTTTTGTTCGTGTTCAATGTGAGACTTTGAAAGAAAGCCAAAGATACCCATGCTTGTTATTCCCATCAATACTAAAATAGCAGAAAATAAATAAATTTTTAATGTTGTGGGCGCTGACTTCCAGTTTTTATGAAGCCAGATTGCTGCAACAATTTTTCCAACTTCTAGAGCTGCACCCATGGCTATAACAGCCTCTATGGATCCAGGAAAGATTGTGGCAAGTCCTATGATACTAAAATAAGCGGCAATAACAGAAATACTTAATGCCGAGAGCAAAGTGAAGATAGCAAAGATCATAATATTTTATAATTTGAATTTGGTGGTTGTTTTTTGTTTGTTGGGTCTACGGTTGAAATGTCGTCTCTGTTTGAGTTCGCATAATATCCTCCATTATCGTTTGGATAGTAATCTCGATCTCCCTTGTTAGAATCTTGTCTCACTTCTTGTTGTGAAGGATAACTGATTGCTTGGGGCGTTAAATCTCGATTATCGTTACTGTATCTAAAGTTAGGATTTTCTGTATGCTCGCTCATGATAATTATGTATTACACTTTTAGTCGCCAAAAACTTCTGACATTTTGACTGTAATAAGTTGGCCATTATCTAATTCTATTACCGCAAACAATGCTCCATCATCAGGACCACCGATTTCTTCGAATTCGTTAAGGATCGTTCCGCCGATTTCACCGTTTTCAGTTGTAATAGTGCATCTTTTATTATTTTCTTGAGACATGTAATCATGTACACATTTCTTGAAAGTTGAAAGTTTAAAAGTTAACTTTAGACTTTTAGTAGACTTTACTTTAACTTTCGTGTACCATAATGAATGAGTAAGAGAAAATATGTAAAACGCTCTGATTATTGGAAGAAATTTGATAAAGATTCCGCCCCGAATTTGAATGACTTTATTGAATCTCCTTTAATTGGACCATCTTCTTCTGGTGAACCTTACTATATTGAGTCTAAAGCAGCATACTCTAGATCTCAATCAGGGTCCGATGAATTCGCTTCTAGGCGCAATGTAACGCACAAGTCTGATAAAAAGCACAGATTCTCTAATATTTCTGGCGGAATGCTTCCTTATGTATACGGGACAGACGGAGTGAATGTAAGGGATACAATAGAGCTTTGTCAGAAAGCTTATGCAAACATATCTGTATTTAGAAATGCAATTGATGTTATGTCTGAATTTGCTAATTCTAATATTTATCTTGAAGGGGGCACTCAAAACTCAAGAGATTTTGTTTATAAATGGTTTGAGAGAATCAATCTTTGGAACTTAAAAGATCAGTATTTTAGAGAATATTATAGAAGCGGAAATATTTTCATGTATAGGGTTGATGGAAAGTTTTCAAAATCAGACTTCGATAAACTCACTAAAATTTACGGTTCAAGCTTAGCTCTTAAACCTGGAAATCTACCTGTTCGTTATATCCTACTGAATCCATATGATATTGTTGCAACAAAAGGATCCTCTTTTGAGACAGGTTTATACGAAAAAATATTGAGTGAATACGATATCGAGCGACTCAGGAACCCAAAAACCGAATATGACCAACAGGTATATGAAGCGTTAGATGATGACACAAAAGAAAAAATTCGCACAGGAAAATACAACAGTGATGGAATAAGAATAAAACTTGATCCTGGGCATCTTGTATATTCATTTTACAAAAAACAAGACTACGAGCCTTTCGCAATTCCTTTTGGTTACCCTGTTCTTGATGATATTAATTTTAAATTAGAATTAAAACAAATCGATCAAGCCATATGTCGCACAATTGAAAATGTTATATTACTCATAACCATGGGCGCCGAGCCAGACAAGGGTGGAATAAATCCAAGAAACATGGAAGCGATGCAGAATCTTTTCAAAAACGAAAGTGTTGGACGCGTTCTTGTTAGCGATTATACAACGAAAGCTCAGTTTGTTATTCCTGATATTGGTAAAGTTGTTGGGCCTGCAAAGTATGAGGTTATCAATAATGACATTAAAGAAGGTTTGCAAAATGTGATTGTCGGCGATGAGCGTTATAGCAATACTCAAGTTAAGGCTAAAATATTTTTAGAGCGTTTAGAAGAATCTCGCAATGCATTCATACATGATTTCTTGCAACCTCAGGTTAAAATGATTTGCCAAAACCTTGGTTTTAGGAAATATCCTACTGTAAAATTTGAACAAACCGATATAAAAGATGAGGTTCAACTTCAAAGAGTCGCCACTAGATTGATGGAGCTTGGAATCATAACTCCTGAACAAGGAATGAATGTTCTAGAAAAAGGCTCATATCCAAAACCCGAAGAAATGGAAGTTGCTCAAGAAAAGTATATTGAACAACGAAAAGAGGGTATGTATAATCCAATTGTCGGGGGTGTTCCCATGATTGCTCCTGAAGTTGGAGACGATCAAGTAAATTCTCCAAAGGGAGAAGTGGGTAGGCCGGTGGGTACATCAGGCATACCTCAAGAAAGCAAGTCGGTAGACAAGGAATTATACTCAAGAAAAGATCTTCAAAAAGTTATATACTCTACTGAGGAATTAAGGGATTGTGGTTATAAAGCTATGCGTAAAAAATTAAATAAAAAGAAGCTTAAAAATTCCGAAAAGAAAATGATTGACGAATTGTGTGAATCAATCGTTTCGTCCGGAGACCCTTTGAGTTGGCAAGATAAACTTCACGCTTGTGTTGAGGACTCTGAGGAGATAGCTTCTTTGGAAGTAATGAATGAAATACAAGAATTGTCGCTGAGGCATGAATTGGATTTGTATTCTGCAGCTCTTTTGTATCACAGCAACAAGGAGGATTAAGAGATGGGCGCGTTCGAAACTTTCGTTAATGCTAATTTAGGCATAAGAAAGCCCCTCATTACTGATTCGGGGCCGCCATCTGGTAGTGCAAAAGCTGCTGGAATAGTAGGTTCTCATTATATTGATTCTGATACTAATTTTATTTACGAAAAAACTGGAGAAAATAATACCACAGACTGGGTAAAAATTAGAAAATTAGGAGAAACTTTAAATGATGCTATTGATGCTCAAAGAACTTTCTCCACTTCATTGATTATTCCTTCAGGGGTTGATACTTTGTCTTTTAATTATCAAGATATCGGTGATACAACTTTTTACGCAACTCCGCCACAAGTATCTGTTTCCATGAGAATCGATGAGTCTTCAGATTTTATTTATGGATACTCTACATACAACGTATCCGAGACAGGTTTTTATGTAGCTTTATCGGATCAAATGCTAGAAACTGGAAATTATTTAGATATTGCTGTGCATAAAGATTAGTATTTGTGTAAACTTTTAGAGACATGAATATTGTATTAACTGCGAGTTTTGATAAAGGTCTTTTTTGTAATGGTTTGCAACAAAATATTGTATTTTTAGCGGACCTTATTAAAGACATTGGTTGTAATCCTATTATTGTTATAAATCATGATATTGATGAATGCATTGATCCGCCAAGTGACCTATTAATTTATGAAGAAAAAGAATGGTTGAATCTACCTAAAGTTGATTATTTATTGCAAACAGGTTGGGTTGTTGCGAACGATAAAGTAGATTTTTTGAAATCTCAAAATAAAAACTGCAAAAACATTCATGTGCATTATGGGAATAGGTTACTTGCTGATATTGAGCAATGCAAGCTAGATAATGTATGCATACCTAATCATAGTGTTGATGAAATTTGGGTCTCTCCTCATTATGAGTTTTCCATGTCTTATTTTAAGACATTTTATAAAACCCAAAAGGTTTTTGAGCTGCCTTATATATGGAGCTCTATGTATGCTGATATACATGAGCAGGTTTGGAATAAGGCGGGAAAAAGCTGTTATTATGAACCTGGGCTTGAAAAAAATATTGCGATACTCGAGCCCAATCTAAATATGACAAAGAATTGCATTCCGAGTATTTTTATTGCCGAAGAGTTATTCGCGTCTGATCAAAATCTTTTTGAGGAATTGACAGTATACTGCGCTTCAACGATAATGGATAAAAGATATTTTAAGTCACTGATGTGGAATTTAGATATCACAAAAAAAGGTAAAATTACTTTCGCAAACAGAAAAAAGTTTAGCACGATATTTTCTACAGAAGCTAATGTGGTTATATCACATCAATTGATGAATGCATTAAACTATACATATCTTGAAGCTCTTCACTTTAATATACCGCTTGTTCATAATTCTGAATACATAAAAGATGCTGGATACTATTATCCAAATTACGATACAATTCTTGGAGCAAAGGCATTGAGAGAGGCCTTGACTTGTCATGATAAAAATTTAGAAGAATATAAAAATAGCGCGAAAAAAGTATTGGATAGGTACTCTCCAAAAAATCCTTTGGTATTGGAAAAATATAAAAAATTATTTGTATGAAAATTGGAATAACTCTAGATATGTCGGTGGCATTTTGGGCTAATGGAATGCAGCAAAACATTGTTTTTTTGTACAGCTTGCTTAAAAAGGCTGGAAATGAATGTTTTTACATCTCTCACAGTAAACCTGCTCATGTTTTAGACAAGGATCATCAAGGTATGATGCTCAATGACTTGCTAGGTGATGCGGATGAAATTTTAGATGTACTTATTGTGGCAGGCTTTGACTTGTTGCCAGAAATGTATGATAAGCTATTAAAAAGAAATCCTGATTTGAAAATTATTCTTGTTCATTTTGGTAATAAATTGATGGATGATATACATTATGGAATATGTTCATCGAATGAAAAGAAGGTTCCTCTTGATAAGCCCAAGTATTTGTCTCAAGTTTGGATTTCCCCTCATCACGCTTTTGCTGAAGAATATATCAAGGCATATTATAATATATCTAATGTTCATGTTGCGCCGTACATTTGGGATTCATTTTTTGTTGAAAGTAAAATAAAAGAACTCTCTGCGAAAAAATTGTCTCCGCAATTTAGAAAAGATGATGTAAATAAAATATGTATTTTTGAGCCCAATATTTCTCATCTTAAAAACTGCATTATTCCTTTGGCTATCTGTGAAAAATTTAATCAAATGTTTCCTGGTGAGCTAGACTCTATTAATACATTTTCTTGCGAAAGAATTAGAGAAAAGAAATTTTTTCAAAAGCTGATGCACAAATTTACAATTGTTGATGAAACAAGCAAATGTTTCTTTAACAATAGATGGGGTTCATTGGATGCTCTTAGTAAATTTGGAAACACTGTGGTGAGCCATCAAATGTATAATGAATTGAATTATTCTCATTTTGAGGTTTTATATTTAGGACTTCCTTTGATACATAATTCCCCTAGGTTAGAAAATTTAGGTTATTATTATCCTGATTTTGATGTGACAATGGGAGCCAAGCAATTGAAGGCCGCAATAGAAAACCATGAATCAACAAAAGATCAATACAAAAAAGATGCTATAAATTTCTTAAGAAAATACAAACCTTGCGATGAAAGCAATATAAAAAACTATATGCGATTATTGCAGGATGGCTAGGATTGCTTATATATTTTTTGGACAAGTTAAGAATTTTGATGAAAAACAATATTCTGCTTTTAGTGTTAATGTAAGAGATAAGCTTCGGGATTTTGATGTTGATTATTTTTTAGTCACAAGCAAGCAAAACAACTACTTAAACCCGAGACAGAAAAATTTTGAGGGCTCTAATATTGATTATCAAAGTATTGAAAAATACTTTGATTTTAAAGAAAAATATTATGATCAGGAGTCGAGAAGTAAAAACGAAAAAATTGAAGAGCTTGCTGTGGAGATTCGGAGTTTTGGGGAAGCATGGAAGGAAGGAAATTCTCTTGTATCTATAAAGAATTCGTTGAAGCAACTTTATTGTCTAGAATATTTTTATAATAAAATTGAGTCTTGTATTGATGAATATGATTATTTTATTTTATCTAGAAGTGATCTGTATCATACTCATCCATTGAATACAGATTGTTTTTCAAGAGATGAAGAATTGTTTGCACCTTATTATTATATTTGTCCGCAGATAGATTATGGATGGTTCGGCGGAATCAATGATCGATTCGCCGTGGTAAAAAGTAAGAGGGCGTTAAATACATATTGCACAAGGTATTCCAGGTTAAAGCAAAAACAGGAATACTATCACGCCGAACAATATTTATTAAAACAGTTGCAAAAAGATAATATAAAATATGGAAAAATACACAATTTTATGTTTCTTCTTGAGAGATCCAGTGGTGAATTAAGTGATTTTATTGGGATCGAGAAGGATGAAAAAATGAATACAAAATTAAAAGCAATATCAAAAAGTTACTTCATCAATCTTGATCGAAGAATTGATAGATTGAATCATATTTGTGTTAATCTACCTTTTTTTGCAGAACGTTTTAGTGCTGTCGACGCAAATCAGGTTGAATTGAATGACGAAGTTAAAAAACTTTTTCCAAAGACATGGCAAAAAAGAACTAAGGCTGAGATATGTTGTGCAATTAGTCATTATCGGTTGTGGCAAAAATTGACTATGGATCGTGATGCCAAAAACTATTTAATTCTTGAAGATGATACAGTTTTCAAGCCTGGATTCACAAAGTTTTGGAATCAAATATACAGCGAACATATGCCAAAAGGTGCGTTTTTGATTTACCTTGGAGGTTGCCAGCCATGGAATAAATCAGAGTATCATAAGGTATTGCGGAAACAAAACGATTATTTTTATACAGTAAAAAGAAATGATTATTTTACAAAAGACGATCATTTTTGGCATATGAATGCGAACTCTTATATTTTAAGCAAGCAAGGCGCGAGCTTGTTGTGTCAGTGGGTTGAGCAATTTGGAATGGATCAAGCGGTTGACAACTTTATGCAAAACTTTTTCAATGAAAATAAATTGTTCGCGGCACCTGAATTGGTGTTTCATTTAAATCCATTAATGAGTTATCAATTGCATGAAGAAAATGATAATGTAGAAAAAGATAGAAAATCAGATTTAAGATTTGCAGAAGAAAAGTTTTCCATCAATGAACAAAAAAAGAACCTTATACCCAAAACAATATTTCAGACATGGGAAACCTGTGATGTGGAGGGTTTTTTAAAATATTTGACAGAAAGAATCCAGAGTTATAATCCCGAATATCAATATGAATTTTTTGATTCTGAGCGAAGAAGGAATTTTATTGAAAACAATTTTGATAAAAAGGTTTTGGATTGTTATGATCGAATTATACCTGGCGCATTCAAAGCTGATCTTTGGAGATATTGTGTGTTGTATAAGCAGGGAGGAATTTATTGTGATATAGATATGTTGATGATTGCTTCGTTTGATTATTTTATATTAGATGGCGTTGATTTTTTTGCGCCAATAGATTTTGCAAGAAAGCATCGATCCAGCATGCTTACAAATGGTATGTTTGGGTGTGTTGCCGGTTCAGAGATTATGAAAAATTGTATAGATATTATTGTTGATAATATACAAAACAATGCATGGATAGCTAGTAAAACCGAAGATATTATTTTTGACTATTTGAATTTTACGGGGCCTGGAGTTTTGGGTCGCGCATTGAATATGTTTTTGGATCGCGATGAATATTCTTCTTTTGATAAAAATTATGGAATCATTGAGTACAAAGGTAAGAAGATAAAACTGCTTGAATTTTCAAGAGGCGATGAATATATAAAAGACTTAAATGGCAGGAGAGTTATTCAAAATAAAAATGGAAACGCAAAAGTAAAAAAAGAAGTTGATGCTCAAATTAAAAACTGGGGAATCAAGCATTGGGGAGAACAGTTGGGGTTGAGTCGCAAGCCTTATCAAGATGATGTGTCTACAATCAATCCTTCAGCTGTTGAGCATGAAGGAATAAAATATGTTTTGTATAGAACAGAAATTTATCCACAAGATTGTCCTGCTTATTATAAATCTTCGTCAGGAAAAAGAATAAATTTTTATAGAAGTGACGCGGGATATCAATTGCAGGTGGGTAGTAATAAAAAAATTGATTGTGATTTTGTTTTTGATGAATATTCATATAGAACTTCAAGAATGATAGATCTTGCAGGAACAAACAAATTGAAGATTGAAGATGTCAGGTTCATTGAAAACACAGTTGAGTTGAAGGATGGAGAGCTTTCTTGCTTGGCATGTTGCACAATCTTGAGTAATATTGATGTGTTTGAGGGTAAAAAGAAAGGCAATGGATCTTGGGATGAAAAAAAGCCAATGGGATTAAGATTAAAAACGTCTCCTGGAATATGTCGAGTAAACTTGAGCGCAGGAAAAATACAATACATTAGAACACTTTCTGGTGAATTAGATGATATTCAAAAAAATTGGCTAATGTTTAAACATGATGGTTTGTATTATTGTTTATATTCAATGTTTCCGTTGTTGTATTGTGCGCACGAGTCAATCGAGCAGATACAGTTTTCGCAACAAGAGAAAAGTGTTTCTCCAGAAATCCATAACGCAACTTGTCCTGTGCAAATTGACGACAATACTTACGCCATGATTTGTCATTCTGAGCGACAGAGTATTGAGAAAAAACCAGGCTCACTTTCGTGGGCATATAAAAAATATTTTGTTTCGTTTGATTTGGTGAATGGTGAAATTGCAAATGTATGCTTGCGAGAGCTTGGCGACATCAGGCCAGAATATTATTGCAGCTCGATTCTCAAAGATGGTGATCAATTAAAAGTGTTCGCGGGCGTTGAGGATATTGATTGTGTTGAATTTAATATTGACATTCCGCAACTCAAAAAAATAAAAACAAAAAATAAATTAATATTCACACAAAATAATCTATTTGAACAAGATTTTATATGTGAGATGTTTGAGGATTTTGATGTGGTTATCAATGAAGATATGAATATTGTAGAAGAAAATAGTGTGATTGTATATAGTGATATGTATGCGAAAAACATAAATATATATCCAGAAAAATTCCGCGAAAACCTAAATCAATTGCGCGCAAAACAAAAAGAATATTTTGAAAAATTAAAAAATAAAAATTGTATATTGGTTCATTTGAGCGACGAACATTGTCACGCCGAAATTGATCATTACAAAAACTTTAAACATGTGTTTAGACAATATTATAGAAAAGATGCTGTTGCAGATAATGTAACATTCATTCCATTGGGATACAAGAAAGGATTTAAAACATGAACAAGAGAGTGTCTTTGATTATTCCGACAGTTTGGGCAGCAAACGATTATTTAATTGAATCAATTTACAGGCTCAATAAAAATCAATTTGTTGGTGAGATTATTTTGATAGATAATCTCGAAAAGGATGCTCCTGTATGGATAAATGATTTTGAAAAATTAAAAAGAGTGATTCCTGAGTATAGTTTGTACTTTAATCCTAGTGTTAATATGGGGGTTGATTTATGTAAAAATGAATTGTGTTGTGTTTTAAATGATGATGCCGTGATTGATGTGGATGTTTTTGAGTTTTTGTTAAATAATGTTTCTGAAGATATGGGCTGCGTTTTTATTGATCCAAGAAGTATAAATGGTAACGGCGTGCCGGAGACACATATATTTAATAAAAAAACATTTCCGTCAAAAAGAGAATTGATTCCTTATAATAAACTATTTAATCATGGACCAGGCATGTTTTTTTGTTTCTTCAAAAACAATTTTATAGAAATTCCTGAAAAAATAAAACACCATCTTGGGGATACCTTTATGTTTAAACAGAACGAATTTAATGGTCGAAAAAATTATATGGTTAGCGGTTACGAATTAAAAATTCCACTACTTGGGTCGGCAAGTTCAAAAAAAATAGACACAAAAAAAAGAACTGATTTGGATTGGAGTTTTTATGATGAAGTATTTAATGACACTTCTAATTATACAAAAAAATATAAAAATAAAATTGATAAAAAATATACTTGGTGTTTTGCTGGTCAGGTTCATGCTCAAGGTGATCGCTCAAAAATGATTGAATCATTGAAAAAATGCAATGGCGAATATCATCTTCACATTGCTGAGGGTTGGAGGTCTGAAGATTCTTTGAGCACCCAGGAGTACAAGAATATACTGAGCGAGTCAATTTTTGTACCATGTCCTCGCGGCAATACGAGCGTTGATACTTTTAGATTGTATGAGGCGCTCGAAGTTGGCGCAATACCAATTGTTGAAAAAGATGATTATTGGCACAATCTACTTGGCGAACATCCACTCATTGAAACTGGATCTTGGAATAACATATCCAACGATATAAACTTACTTCTTGAAAATTCACAATGGATAATTGGACATTCCAAAAAAGTACAATCTTGGTGGATCGAATATAAAAAACAATTAAAGCAAAACATTGCAAAAATAGTTGTCGCGAAAAGTGAGCCGCCTCAAGAGAAAGAGGTTGATCCGCGAAAACATCAAGAATTTTTAAGGTTGAAAGATGAATGGTCTAATCTTGTTGACCGCGATTACCTTAAATACATAAGTAAACATTTAAACCAAATACAAGTACCAAAAGAAAAATTCACAACATACAATCCTGGAAAGAAAATCGCGATTGTTAGTTTGTATACTCCTGAGATTGCAGATTATGCGATATGTTCTGAAATGAGTGTGCGAGATTATTGTTTAAAACAAGGTTATACATTTTATGTTTATCGCGAAAAACTACAAGATGATGCGAGTGCAAATTGGTCCAAAGCGCGAGCGATTCTCAATCACTTTGATGATCACGAAGATATTGTGTGGATGGATTCAGATACAGTGATATACAATTCCGAAAAGCGCTTTGAGGATATTCTTGACAAATGCAGCTCAACCAAAAAGATAATTGCCTGCGAGGATGTGGGTAAAAATTCTATGCTCAACAGTGGAGTTTTAATTTTTAGAAATCATAATTATACAAAAAACATAATCAAAAAATGGATGGAATTCAAGGGCGATAAAAGTAGTTTGTATGCAAGCGGAGGTGACCAAGAAATACTCTGTAAGATATTGAAATCAAGCGACGGCTTTGGATTTAATCGTAAGATTTTTCCTATGAATAAATTCAACACTGATCCGCGAATGATTGATGATGATACATTTATACTTCATTTTATGGCTTATACATATGAACTAAAAAAAATATTCATGAGGTATTTTGTTTCTAGTTAAAGTGATGATTGTGTATATCAATAACATGAAAGAAGTCGCGAATCGATAAACCCTTTATAAAGTTATGTCAGAAAATCAAGTATATTTAATCAAAAGTGGAGATGGTTCCTTTGTTGAAGAAACAGAAGCTATTGTTGGTATTAGTGGTGGCAAGGTTGGTATTGGAACAACTGTGCCCGAGGCAAGCTTGCATGTAACGGGGGATGTTAAAGTAGGCGGTAATCTTTCTGTGGATGGAACCTTGACAACCATAAACAGTAGCGAGATAACTGTTGACGATAAAAACATAGAGCTCGGTAGCGTTGATAATCCTACCAATATAACTGCAGATGGAGGGGGCTTGACTCTGCGAGGAACCACCAATAAAACAATTCTTTGGAACAATGCTACTGATGCATGGGAATTTAGCGAGCATGTTAGAATCTCTGATGGTATGCAATTTCAGGGAGATGAATTGAGAGCAAGGGATACTGATGGATTGTCTCTTGGTGATTCTGCTGGAAGTGGAATATTTATACAACAAGGCGGTGATGTTTTAATCGCAGCTAATCTTTTTGTAAAAGGCTCCAATGTTTCTTCTGACATTGATGTTATCAGCGGAGATCTTGATATTCTTGAATCGGTTGTTGACTCTGCAACAGGTGATATCGATACAATCAGCGGGGTCGTTAGTGGTCTTTTAAGTGCCGAGGTTGATGATGATACAGCTTTTGAGAGTTTATCTGGAAGCGTTGATGTTATCAGCGGAGATCTTGATACTCTTGAGGCGGTTGTTGACTCTGCAACAGGTGATATAGATGTTATCAGCGGAGATCTTGATACTCTTGAGGCGGTTGTTGACTCTGCAACAGGTGATATAGATGTTCTTAGTGGAGTTGTTGACGGCATACTTTCGAATGATCAACTTGGCAAGTGGACAGAGAATGAATCTGAGGCTGGAGAAATCTATTATAATCAAGGAAATGTGGGTATCGCAACAACCAATCCTTCAAGCGAGCTTGATGTGGTGGGCACGATCAAGTCGACTAACGCGCAATTTTCAAACAGCTTGACTCTTGGTGGAAATCCTGTTTTAACCGGAACTGTAGAAGACTTGGGAAAATGGTCTGAAGATACAGCTAATAATATATATTATTATGGAAATGTAGGAATTGGAACAAGCACGCCAAGCCCTGAGAAGCTTCATGTTCAAGGAGATGTTTATGCTGGCACTATTGATTCCTCAAAAATTTCTGTTGGCAATGAATTTGTTGTAGAATCTAATGGTGTGATTGGCGGAGGCACTCCTACAAATGGAGAGATTTTAATGTGGAATGGAGCAACCTGGGCTCCCGCCGCGAATAATCCAGGAGGTTTATTGACTGGAGAAATTCCAAAATCTTTTATACAGCAAATGAGCGTAGGCTCTTCGGTTCACGCCGTCGAATTTTCTCAGGAATTGGGAGAAATTCCTGCGGTTTGCACTCAGCTAGAAATTGAAGGAGATGGAGAAATCATTCCGTATGTATTGTCTGGAGTTAGTGAGACTGGTTTTCATGTAGTTTTCGCAAAAGAAATTCCATCATTAGGGTACAAGCTTCATACTTCGTTTGGCGGTAAAGATGTTTATTGGGAAACTGGAGTAAATAGCATATACTTTGATCGCGGAGATGTTAAACTTTCTGATAATTTGATAGTCAGTGGAAACTTGAATGTTTCGGGTCCTCAAGGAATCAAAATAAATGGTAATGATGTTTTAACTGGAACCATTGATGATCTTGGAAAATGGGAAGATGACGCAGCTATAGATGGAAACATTTATTATAACGCAGGATCGGTTGGTATTGGAACTGAAAGCCCTAATAATTCTTACGATCTTGATGTTAATGGTATTGCATATGTTGAGGATATACGTTTCAATTCAGTTGGGGGCACAAGTGCTGGAGGAACAAATGATATCATAAAATGGGACGGAAGCGCTTGGATTGCAGCTTCTCCTGATACCCTTGGAATTGGCGGATCAAGTTCCAGCACAGAGGTTCCAAATTCTTTTGTCTCGAATGTTCCTCAGGGAACTGAATCATTTGCCATCAATTGGACAAGTTCAATTGGCACCTTGGATAATGTTCCTAGAATCGCAGCAAGCTTGGAAATAAATGGCGAAGGAGAAATCATTCCGTATACTACTTCTGGTATAAGTGAAACTGGATATCATGTAATTTTCTCTGAACCTGTTCCTACAACAAGCTATCGTATTCATACTGTGTTTGGCGGAAAAGATGTTCACTGGGAACTTGGAACAGACGATCTTCAATACAATGATCGAAACGTAAGCATTCAAAGAAATTTAACTGTCGGCGGCGATTTAACAATAAATGGTAATACAACCACAATCAATACTCAAACTCTTGAGGTTGAAGATAATAACATTGTTATTGCTAAAAACTTAGCCAGTAGTTCATTGAGCGATGCAGGAATCACATGGGGTAGTGATGATACTGTTAAGCTTGGATTTACATCAAGCCAAGGATTTGCTTTTTCGGGAGGCAATGTAGGTATTGGTACTACGAATCCTAGTTCTAAATTAACTATTGAGGGAGAGGAAGCGGTTACAAATCTTATGGCAAATAATAATAATGCTTGCATAAAAATAAGAAATAAATCTGATACAGACGGTAATTTTGCATCATTGGATTTCCATAATAGTACAGATTTTATAACAGCAAGAATTGGTGCTCATTTTAAAGATGCTGGAGACAGAAATACATCGCTGTATTTTGCGACAAGACAAAATGGAAGTGGCCTGGCTGCAAGAATGACCATCGACGAAGATGGCAATGTAGGTATTGGTACTACGAGTCCTGATTATAAATTGCATATAGCAGGAGGTACGCCATCCATGAAGCTAGAGGGTTCTCAACCTAGGATATGGCTTAGTGAAAACGACCAGTCAGATTTAAATTCATTAATCAGAAACAATGGTGCTATTTTCCAGATAGATACGGTTGCTGATGATGACTCTTTTATTGCTAATAGGTTTTCAATTAACCACTCCGACGGCCATGTAGGTATTGGTACTACGAGTCCTGCTGCGAAGTTGCAAGTAGTAGGTGAAAGAATAGCTGGTGATATTGCTAAAATTGAGATAAGCCCTAGTTCAGCAGGTAATCCAGCAGGTTTACATATTACAAATACTGACGCTAATTTTCATGAAGAGGCGGCTTATTTAAAGATTACCGATCAATCAGGTAGTCATAAATTAAGAGTACAGAAAAACGGCAATGTAGGTATTGGTACTGCGAGTCCATCTAGACCGTTAGAGGTTCATACTAATAGTGGCGCTTTGTATAGTAGCGGCACCTCGGGAAATTTGCTGCGATTACGGAACATGAAAGAAGACACTGCCGACAGTCATTGTGGTATTGATCTTTTTGCAGGTGTATCGACAGTAAGTGGTAATAATCCGTTAGCAAGAATTCATGCAGTAAGTGAGAATGCTGTAGATGGAAAATGTGCATTAACTTTTCAAACTCGTTCTACAAGTACTATATCAGAAGCAATGCGCATCGACTCCAACGGCAAGGTAGGTATTGGTACTACGAATCCTGGTTACCCATTAAATGTTCAGGGAAGCGGTGACACTTTTGTCGGTATTACAGGTGGAACAAGTAATTTGGTAGGTGTGTTGTTCGGTGATTCAGACAATAAATCAATCGGTAGAATTACATATGATAATTCGATTGATGCAATGCATTTCGGGACGGATGCCACTACTGAAATAAAACAAAAACGAATGACCATCACCTCCGGCGGCTATGTAGGTATTGGTACTACGAGTCCTCTGCAAAAGTTGGATGTGCATGGAAATATTGCGGTCAATGGAGTAACCGTTCACACTTCTGATGACCGCGTTAAACACAACGAGCAGCCAATCATTGGCGCGCTCGAGACGCTCTCGAAAATCACACCCAAGAAGTACATCAAAACAACCGAAATGTATGATGCCGATCACGATTTCGAGCTTGATGCTGACGGCAATCCAGTAGATTCTAATGGCGAACCAGTAGAACATCGCATCGAAGCAGGTATTATTGCACAACAAGTGTTGACGGTTGATGAATTGGCATTTGCTGTGAGCCCAGAAGGTGTTGACGAAGATGGAACGGTAACCAGCCCACATGGCCTTGATTACAATAGTTTATTCACTTATGCCATCGCCGCGATCCAAGAACAACAACAAACAATCGAAGACTTGAAATCTCAAAATGAATCTCAACAGTCAACAATTGACTCCCTGGTTTCTCGCATTAAAAATCTAGAAAACAAATAACATGAAAAATTTTAGAACAAAAAATGGTATATTCACGGGTGATGTGGGTATTGGTACTACGAATCCTGTTTCTAAGTTACACATTGCTGGAGGCCCAACTAATTTAGGTGGAATACTATTGGGTCACCAATCGGGAACAGGAATCGACAGTTTTAGGTTTTATATAGACTCAGAAAATAAAGCTCATATAACACGGGGAACATCAGAAAAAATAACTATCCTTAACACCGGCAATGTAGGTATTGGTACTACGAATCCTGGTGGGAAGTTGGAGGTTAGTAATGGAGACATTACAATTAGCGACCAAACTAATGGAGCTACAAGAAAAATTTATTTTGATCAAAAGAATAGTGGGGGAGCTTCAACGGATTTTTCCATTGGTAGTACAAATGGTAGCATTGATTTTCGTAGTGAAGCTCGAAACCTAAGCTATTTATATTTGCAATCCGACGGCAATGTAGGTATTGGTACTACGAGTCCTAATGAACCTTTGCATGTAGTGAAAAACGAAAACAGTTCTCAAATGCCTATTGTCTTGGCTAATGAAAATGTAACCGCAAATTCAACTTTACAAACAGTCCAGTTAGGTTTTGGCTTATCTCGTGATAGCGGAGCAGTTAAAAATGACGCAGGTGTTATTGAGGTTGGTAAGGACAATGCTTGGATTGCTACTGACAGCGATATTGATAGCTATATGGCTTTCAAAACTTACACCAATAACTCTGCGACAGAAAAAGTACGCATCACCTCCGACGGCAATGTAGGTATTGGTACTACGGATCCTGTTACGAAGTTAGATATTAATGAAGTAGCAGGAACTAAGGATGTCATACAATCATTTAGTAAGGGTGGTGTAGGTCAAGCTCGTGTTGGTCTGTGTGGTGCAACTTCACAAATTCTTGTTGGTGCATTAGCAGATGACTTATGCATCAGAAGTGATGGACATAATATAAGATTTGGTACTGCATCTGCGACTCGTACAGATATGACCATCGACTCCGCAGGCAATGTAGGTATTGGTACTGCGAGTCCTGGGTATAAGCTTGATGTAGAATCAGGAAACGTAAGGATTAGTTCTGCAGCTTCTGGTGATAAAGCCTATACTTTTTATGAAGAATCTGCAGGTTCAACAGGAGCCACAGTAGGGTATGATGGTACAACTAACAGTTTGTTTTTAGGAACAACAGATGACAATAACACTACAATAGACCAACATCTAGTAATACCTAAAAACACAGGCAATGTAGGTATTGGTACTACGAGTCCTAGTGCGAAGTTGGAAGTGGTTGGCAATAGTGTTAATGTTACAAATAGTAATTCTATTTATGCCAATAGCAACTCAGGGTTAAATGGAAGCTTGACATTGAGAAACGAAGTAGGGTCTGCTGGCGTAGCTGGTAATAATGTTGGTATAGTATTTCAGAATTATTCTACAGGAAACTCTTTTGGTAGAATAAGTTATATAGCTAGTGTACAAGAGCAAGACGGTGTGCGTTATTCAAATTTAGTTTTTGGCACAGATGATGGAGTTGGCAATAGAGATGAAAAAATGCGTATCGCCTCCAACGGCAATGTAGGTATTGGTACTACGGATCCTGGTTCTTATAAATTGAATGTGAATGGTACGTTGAAAATATTAGGCACATCATATGTTGGTTCAAATGAGATAACTTCTGACGACCGCGTTAAACACAACGAGCAGCCAATCATTGGTGCGCTCGAGACGCTCTCGAAAATCACACCCAAGAAGTACATCAAAACAACCGAAATGTATGATACCGATCACGATTTCGAGCTTGATGCTGACGGCAATCCAGTAGATTCTAATGGCGAACCAGTAGAACATCGCATCGAAGCAGGTGTTATTGCACAACAAGTGTTGACGGTTGATGAACTTGCATTTGCTGTCAGTCCAGAAGGTGTTGATCAAGATGGAACGGTAACCAGCCCACATGGCCTTGATTACAATAGTTTATTCACTTATGCCATCGCCGCGATCCAAGAACAACAGCAGCTGATTGAACAGCTAAAATCTCAAAATGAATCTCTGGCCGCTAGAATTTCCGCCCTAGAATCTTAAAATTATAAAAAAAAATGAAAAACTTCACCGCAAAAACCGCCGACTTTGACAACTTGACTATTAGCGGTCAAGCTCCAATAACACCTTCTGATCTTGGCACCGCCCCGAATCAAATACCATTAAACAAAGATTTGGGAACCTTGGCTTATCAGGATGCGGTGAATCTTGATGATGTTAGCGCCGACATGTTAGAATTGCGCGCGATTGCTGCCGAGATCAGCGATAGCGCAGTGGATGTGTTTGTGTATGATACTAGTCGTGATAGTGACGGCGGCGCATGGAGAAAGCGCACGCAACACACCAGTTGGTATAATGAGGAGTTGAATACTGAGACACGTGGTGGTCGCCGCGAATTTCCTGCGGTTGCAGTGATTGTCGCGGAAGCAAACAAGGTTACCATTTATGATGGTGATGATCCAGACTTGAGCATGTGGATGGTGTTTAATCAAGGTGGATCTTATGTAATAAGTAATAATTTAATTGGAGCAACTACAGCATCTAATAGTGCAATCACTTGTTTAAACGGAATACTATCACTTACAACATCAACTGAAGCAATATATATAATTAAATTTATTTCAGATAAATCACAAAGAGTTACAAACAGTGCCCATAGAGAATATCTTGGAGGGATTGGGGAAAGAAATTCTGGTAAAGGTTTATCTCAAAAAAATAGTACGAACTATATCGTAAATACAAATTGTAACGACGTCGCCATGACCATTTTACCAAACGCACCAATTGATGAAGATACTGGTTTACCGGTGCCCACAATTGCTGTGGCCACCGATGGTGGTGTGAGTGTGATAAAGGATGATGGAACGGTGGTGGATATTACAAACACGCAATCTGATCCTGTTTACAGACAAACCGAACATATCACCTTCACAAAAGACTATAAAATTAGATTCACCATGGATTCTACCCAGCAGAGATCTTATTGGACGCTAGATATACCTGATTTTGATTATGCAATAGCTCATTGGCAACCAAATAAGGATAACGGAATTACATTTTATGAGAATGATGTTTATGGAGATTTTGCTTTTATAAATGCTGACAATCCAATTACCGCCATTGAGGCGGAATCACTTGGTAATGGTTCTGGATTGACTTTATTTGATGAAAATAAAGCAGAGCCCAAAAAATCTATTGTTGCATATGTGAATAGCAAATACAACACCGGTTGGATGCCCGGCGATATAAAATTGGCCACATTGAGCGACACAACAGTGGAAACAATTGGAGTAAATAGTGATGAATTGTTAACGAATGGCGATTTTAAAACTGTTGCTGACGGGAGTGTTGGTTATGATAATGGAGACGGAACTGTAGATGGTTGGACGTCTATTGCTGGGGCTCAATTGTCGATAAGTAATAATAATTTAAAAGTCGAACATGGGGGTACTAATAATGCTAGAACAAGTATATCCATACAAACAATTGTGGGTAAGCAATATGCATTGTCTGCTGAAGTTATAGAAGCAAATAATTCGTCTAATACTGGTAGAATATACTTTAGTGACGCTACTGGTAATTCGTATTCAGTCGATGTTAGTAATGGAAATATAGGAATGGTTAATTTTACCGCTCGACACCAAGAAACATTGATAATATTAAATTCTTTATCAAATGGGGATGGAACATATGTTATATTCGACAACGTCAGCGTTCGAGCCACAACAGAACTCATAACAAACGGCGATTTTTCAAATGGAACAACGGGGTGGACTGCTGTTCGCGGTACAATATCTGATAACAATGGTGTTCTTCAAGTTTCCCAAACAACAGAAGATCAGGCTTATGCATATCAAGATATTGACAGCTTTGTCGTTGGTAAAAAATACACAATATCTTACGAACTAAGAGGTGTTGATACTACTGGTAACATGTTTGGAATGGTTCAAGATTTAGCCTCCAATACTGAGTTAATAAGTAGAGAATATGTGTCTTCTGGTGCTAATGCACCTTTTGTGAAAAAATCTCATAGTTTTGTTGCTTCTTCTGATAATCTGAGGGTTTTCTTTATGATTAACACTGCAAGTGATAATCTGTCACTTGAAGTTGACAACATCTCCGTTCGCCCCGCCGTAGACGACCGCAGTGTCAACAATAACGGCCTACAAATAGTAGGAGAAATAAACAAAACCCCAGTTGCTCCCGGCGCCGACCTCGTCGCATACAGTGGATTTACGAGTGGTGATTACGGCGAAGATAGATTAGAGCAGCCATATAATTCAGATTTAGCATTTGGCGCTGGCGACTTCTGTATATCATTCTGGGTTAAGAATTTAACCGATGCGTCAGATATGATGGGTGTTGGTAAGCGAACTGTTGATGCGGCTTGGACATTATATAAAGATGCCGCTGGTGGAATACGATTTACTGCTTCTTGGGACGGCATCTCGTATGCAACTATGGTTGAGGCTCAGATGGGTAACAATTCAACCTTACCCAACTGGACTAATGTCGCTGTTACTAGATCATCTGGCGTATTTAACATATACGTTGATGGTACATTAAGGCACTCAAACAATGCATACACAACTCAATCATTTTATGCTACAACTGCTCCTCTTGTCATAGGTTCAGGAAATACGAACAATGCTGTTTCTACAGGATTGTCTTTCTCACTTTTACGAATTTCTAAAACAGCTCCAACACCCGATCAAATCGCCAAGATCTACCACGATGAGAAGGTACTATTTCAAGATGGCGCACAAGCCACATTGTATGGCAGTAGCGATGCCGTGACTGCATTAGCATACGATGACAGCAATCAATTACTACATGTTGGCACAGCCAGTGGCCGCAGTGATTTCCGCGGACTTGTTCGTGTAAACAATACAACAACCGCAATTTCAAACAGCATCAGCGCAGCTGAAGGCACAATAATTCAAAACTAATATGAGCACAGTACAAACAAAACAAACAAACCTGCGCGAAAAACTCGCCGAGCTTCTGGATTTTAGAAAAATGCGTGACCGCTTGAGTGGTCTTGGATTGTACATCGGAAAGGATCGCACAGGTACTGATGAAAATTTATTGGTGCGCGGCGGTGCAAATGTGGATGATCTACAAATTGGTGAGATTGCTGCATTGGTTGGTGGCACCGCAGTGGATGTGTTTGTGTATGATACTAGTCGTGATAGTGACGGCGGCGCATGGAGAAAGCGTACACAACATACAAGTTGGTACAATGAGGAGTTGAATACTGCGACTCGCGGTGGTCGCCGAGAATTTCCTGCGGTGGCAGTGATTGCGGCGGAAGCAGACAAGGTTACTATTTATGATGGTGATGATCCAGATTTGAGTATGTGGATGGTGTTTGAAAATGGTGGTAATAGTAAATACTTAATAACTAGACCAGCTACATGCATAACAGGAATTAATGGTAATATTTACGTAGGTTGTAGTGATGGTAATAATTATGGTCATTTAATTTACGTAAACTTTATTTCGGAGATAATGGAGCGTTGGTCCAAACAGGATGGCTATACTGAAAGCTATAGAAGCGGCTCAGGAGTTTATAATAGAAATGGGACTTTTCAGAATATCGCAGATGTAACCACCCCTAATCTTGTAAATAAACACATCAACGACGTCGCCATGACCATTTTACCAAACGCACCAATTGATGCGGATACTGGTTTACCCGTCCCCACAATTGCTGTGGCCACCGATGGTGGCGTGAGTGTGATCAAGCATGATGGTACGGTGGTGGATTATACTTGCATATATAATGCGAACAATAAATACAGTTTAATTAATTTTATTGGAGATTCTAAGCTATTGGCATGCTCAAGGGATGGAAAAACTTATCCAACTGTTTTTGATATACCCAGTCAAGATAAAGTTAGTTTTGATTCAACCGATATTGTTTTTGCTGCAAATCCAAGCGATAGTTCTAGTGCCGCAGATATCAGGGTGGGTAATTATAGTGACTATAAAGCTTCCGCAGTTACTAAAGAAAATATTGCAATGGGAGGCACTGGTTTGATAA
>Ga0255755_1000571_pt1 | contig 38163 bp, 34 predicted proteins | sample 011ome_18_FD_179955 | JGI IMG/M metagenome (GOLD analysis project Ga0255755, IMG submission 179955) | Coastal salt marsh microbial communities from the Groves Creek Marsh, Skidaway Island, Georgia - 011501BT metaG (version 2) | ecosystem: Environmental > Aquatic > Marine > Intertidal zone > Salt... | reverse complement strand
TTTTGGGAGTACAACCCATAAGTAACAGGAATGTCACAGATGCTATTTTAGGTGCTATCTTCATGAAAAATATAATCGTAAAATCTACTGCTGGAAGTCGGGAAATCAGGTGTTTGAATGCAGCCTTCCGTACCCCATTCTGCTTCGACCATTTGTAATCCTTTTTCCTTTCCTTCCAAGATACAGCTTGTTGAAAGAATACCAGATTTCAAACAGCTTGGGCTCACTACTGAAGCACTGATATGGGAGTGAATCGTGGGATAGCCCGTACGGGGGTCGAGCGTATGCCCGTAGCGTTTGTCACCTACATCAAAAAATTTACGGTAATTTCCGGAGGAAGCGAGACCATGATTTTTAAGTTTAATGACATAAGCAGGCGGGCCCTCTTGGTTCGGGCTTTCAATACCTATCCTCCAGTCCTCTCCATCACCTGCCTGACCGGAGGCAAAGATATCTCCCCCAAAATTAATAAGAAAATTTTCCACGCCATGGCTCCTTAAGAGTCCAGCAATCTTATCAACGGCTAATTCCTTACCAAAGCCCCCAAAGTCTAAACCCATACCGATTTTGGGTAAAAAAATTTCATCCGTTGTGTATTCCACATAATCCCAATTTACAAGTTCGCGTGCTTGAAGCACTTTTTTCTCTTCGGGTAACATTTTGGATGCAGTTGCGTTTTGCCATATCCTGGTAAGGGGCAAGCACGATGGGTCGATTGCATGCTTGCTTAGAAAAAAGGCAAATGTGGCAGCTTGCAAAATTTCATAATCCTCCTTGGTCAGTGAGACCACTTCTTTACCTGCCGCACGGTTTACCTCTGACACCCAACTATTTTCGAGATAACGGGAATAACGTTGTTGAAATTGGTTTACCCATGAAACGACTTCCTCGGAAATGAATTCTATCGTAAAGTTTTTGGAATAGGGCAGGACTAGGTTGCAAGTTGTACCAAATGCCTGAAAGCAAAGTTTCGCTCCCTGCTTTTCTTTTAGCAAGCTGTAGGTTCTATTTTTTTCTAGTATTCCCATTGGAATCCGAGGGTGAAAATATTGGCATCCGGATAAACTTTTTGATCGGTAATCCCATCTTTTCCCTGAGTAAGGTATCGGTCAAAGCCGGCATCGATGGTCAAATCATCCGTTAGGAAATAGGAAACTTGGAGGGATAAGGTCTGAGAATCAAAAGAAGACAAGCGATGGTCGGCTGAGTAGTATGGCCCGGTTGCAGAATTTGGGCTGATCATAAATGTTTCAAATTTTTGAACTTGCGGGTTGTAAAAGAAAGTCTGGTTTTGGTGGTAAAAACGGTAGCTTGTTGAGTATGCCCAGTGGTCACCCCACTTTTTTACAGCTTCAAGCTCAAGGGTGTGTCCGTTTAAGTCATGGTTGTCTTCAAAATACCTGTAACGCATGTGAGTACCTGCTTTTATACTCTTAATGTACCTAGAAATCTCAGAATAAAAGACAAAAATCTCTCTTTCATCAGGCCGATTTTCAGGCTCCAGGTTTACGACTGGGATAGGAGCCATGTCGACGGGAATCCTTTTGTAAGGATCACTGAGGTATCCCCTGGGGGCAGAGTATGAAAAGTTTAGGGATATCGAAGTGAATTTATCTAAAATGCGCTGGAAGCCCAATGAAAGGGTGGGATTTCTTTTACCTACAAAACGGCCATCTCCATTTTTGACCGAATCATCCTGCAGAGAAAAGCCCGAATTGATAATAAAAGTATCAGCGGCGAATTTGTGAGCATATTGCAAGGCGTAACTCCTGGATAAATAGTCAGGTTCATCGCTTATGCCATATTCAAAGCCTAAAGAATAAAGCTTGGTATCCTTTTTGCATGTAACCAAGCCGGCTTTTCTGGTTTCTTCTGAAACATTATTGAGCCATTCATTGGGATTGCTTGGACTGCTTTTTTGAGGGGGCAACCCGTTTGGCGTTGCACCAGACCAGGCGTCGATGGTACCAAGGAATTCAAGGGACCACCCTTGCTTTAAAACAATTTCAGTCTCTGCGTACCAGGACCTTACTTCAACCCGGTCGTCATCTTCAATCCACTCGCGGTATTTCGTTCGCAATGCATTCTGCCCGTTAACCTTCTCTGTAAACAGATGAAAAGTTAATAAACTACAAACCCAAAGCGGACGCATAAATTTATCATTTCCCAAAAATTAAGATCGTCAACCCTTTCAAATCTTGGATCGAGAATTTTGGAAAGGAAAATAACCAGGACTAAGCAAGTTCCGCAGTGGCGGTTTTGAGCATCTGTTTAAAAGGTTTTCTTCGTAAGTATAAGCCTGCCTCTTTGGGGAGGACCCATTTTCTTGCTCTAAAAGTCGATTCCGGCCAATCCTTGAAGATTCTCGATACTTCGAGCGGATAAAAGAAAAATTTGGTGGAACCGACTCTCGTGGAGTATGGAGAAGAGGAAATCGATCCAGCAATACCAGCTTCCTCATAGGCTTCAAGTTGAGCCGTACGGCTGGGTCCTAAGCGCTTAATTAAGTTACCTTTGGGGAATACCCATTTTCCACGAGAAGTTGATACAATCAAGAATTCAATCTTTCCCTCTGCGTTTTCCCTGTAAGGAATTACCCCCCATTTTTTTGAAATTTTCATGCCACCTTTTTAAATTCAACCAACGCTTTTTATTCATAATAATCCTATGGTGAAGAACAAGAAAATTTGAGATCGAAGAATTTGGTCCTGGGAGAGAAAAAATAATACTTTGAAGGAGTACGACTTGCACTTACATGGAATTGGAGTAACCATGAAACACCGAAAATGTTAAGCATATCCAATTTAAAGAAAAGCTTTCAGCTACCTGGTGAAATTTTTTTGCCGGTGGTTCGCATTGAAGATTTTGTTTTGGAAAAAAATGAAATGGTTGCCATTCATGGAACAAGTGGATCGGGGAAAACAACATTTTTGCATTTGATTGCCGGACTGCTAGCCCCGGATGATGGCAGCATTCGGCTTCAGGGTCTTGACCTGCAGGAACTGAAGGAAAGCAGGAGAGACTTTCTCCGGGCCACATCCATTGGTTACATTTTTCAATCCTTTCACCTGTTGCAGAGCTGTACCGCATTGGAAAATTTATTGATCGCCATGAGTTTTGCCGGTCAAGTGAATGTTGATGAAGCCAAAGAAATGCTGGAGCGGGTTGGGTTAAAAGATCGCATGAATCACAAGCCTGGAGACATGTCGGTGGGCCAGCAGCAAAGAGTCGCTCTCGCTCGTGCTTTAATTAACAAGCCGACATTATTGCTGGCCGATGAACCAACTGGGAATTTGGATGCAGGGAATGCCGAAATGTCCCTGACTCTTATGAAGGAGCTGTGTGTCTCAACAGGTGCAAGTATGCTTCTAGTAAGTCATGACCCCTATGTGATCAATTCCTTCGATCATCAAATTTCTTGGGCTGAGTTAAACCAAGCCTCTGAGGGTGGGCCATGCAAATGATCAGGCCAGGCTTTGGGATTATTTTCTTTCTTGCCCTTCGAGGGGTTCGTAAGCATGCGTTTTCCTCTTTTTTGGCAATCCTTACCATCGCCATGGCGGTCGGGTTATTTTTAAGCACATGGAAAATAAATGATGATACCCGCCTTGCCTTTAATCACTCGGCTGGAGGATTTGATGCCGTCTTAGGTGCCAGAGGTTCCAAGCTGCAGATAATCCTCAATTCACTTTTTCACCTGGAATCTTCACCAGGCAATCTTTCCTGGGAGCAATATGAAATCATCCGAAACACCAAAGGAGTGAAGGAGGCTTACCCCATTGCGGTGGGGGATAATTACCTGGGCTACCGCCTGGTTGGTACGGACCCGGAACTTCTTACAAGCCATCAGTGGAAGCCGGGGCAGGGTTATCAGGTTGAAGAAGGGGGAAGGGTGTTTTCTCCGTTGGCTAAGGAGGCGGTCGTTGGTTCTTTGGTCGCCCAAAAAATTGGGCTACAGGTGGGAGACCAGTTTCATCCTTACCATGGCTTACATTTCAAAGAAGAAAATAAACACCGGGACATTTATGTGGTGGTGGGGATTTTGGAGGCCACCGGCACTCCGGCTGACCGGGTTATCTGGGTGCCGATTAAAGGCATTCAATTAATGGACGGGCATGATAAATCGATGTCCCATTCCCTAAGTGCGGTTCTTTTATCCCTGAAAGGGGCCGCGGGTTTTTCATTGGATATGAAATATAACCGGCAGGGCAATGTGGCAACACTTGCCTGGCCGGTGGCATCCACCTTGAGCAGTTTTTTGGATAAATTTAGCTGGTTTCAAAAAATATTGGAATTGGTTGCCGGGATGATTGCTGGGGTAGGGGCGTTAATTATTGTGCTCACATTAAGGAATTCGATGAATGAACGGAGAAGAGAATTCGCCATTTTAAGATGTTTAGGAGCAAGTCGAACAAGTGTAAGCACAGTCATAATCTCCCAGTCTCTTATCCTGGCATGCCTTGGGGTGATAGCTGGTTTTTGCTTTCACTTTTTGATTCATATCTTTGTTTCCCATGTAATTCGGGAAAATACCGGGGTTTTAATGAGTGGTTTTTCAGTGGGTTTTGTGGGACTGTATGTCTTTTGTTCGGTGTTAGTGATTGGGCTAATCAGCGGAATTTTGCCGGCGCGACAGGTTTACAAAGCTGATCTTTCAGAAAACTTGAAGCACCACACCTAATTGCCCCTGTCCTCGATTTTTTATGAACAAAGCTTCTTATCTCTTACCTCCTCTTGGCAGTGTATTACTTTTTATTTTAGTCATGGGTTGTGGCGATTCCAATGCGCCTGACAAAAAAATAGATGCCTCTACCATTGTGGGTCAGCCGATTATTACGGAGACGGAACCAGAAGTTGATCCTGATTTAAACACTTCCTTGGTCCTTGCCGAAAAAGCTTTCGACAGCAATGGATCCGTCAATGAATCCAATCAAACGCAGGATACAGAAGGGCTGATTGTAAATGGAAAGATCATAGAGGGAACGGACCAAAATGTTACAGCCATTGATTACGGTGTGCTACCTCCCTTGGATAAAGATAGCCCCTACCAAGTTGTCTTTTTTCCCAGATTGACCGAATTTAAATACGAGGTCGACTGGGAAAGGGACGGGCTCGACTTTGATTTTGCTGCTTACTGCCAGAGGGTGCCGGCTGAGTTGAGGAAACTGTCTGCGAGCAAGGTGGCCATCGAGGGCTTTATGATTCCTACCATTGTAGATGAGAATAACGAGGTGAAGGAATTTCTACTATTACCTGATCAATTGAGCTGCTGTTTCGGCCAAACCCCTGAAGCCAACGGCTGGATCGTGGTGAGTGCAGAAAAAGGTGTGGAAGTGCTCATGGATAGGGTAATCCGGGTATCAGGAGAACTGACCGTGGAGGAAAGGTGGGATGAAGAATTCTTCGTCGGCTTGTATCACCTGACTTGCGAAGAATTAACCGGGCCATCTTTATAATGACCCAGGTCACCTGACTTTATTTTTTGGCTGCCTTTGGCTTTTTCTCGGACTTACTCGACCCCACAGTAACTTTTTCCATAAAGTCCGGATCCTTAACCGATCCATTGTTCCCGGATGAACCTAATTTGATTTTGTCTACAAACTCCATCCCTTCAATGACTTGGCCCCAGACCGTGTACTGGCGGTCAAGAAAAGGGGAAGGTTCAAAGCAGATAAAAAACTGACTATTGGCACTGTCAGGGCTGGCAGCTCGGGCCATGGAACAGGTTCCGCGGACATGTTTGATGTCATTAAATTCTTCCTTGAGGTCAGGAAGGTCTGAGCCCCCCGTTCCTACACGGCCCCCATTAAAATCTTTTTTATTACCGTATTGGATATCACCAGTCTGGGCCATGAACCCTTCAATCACCCGGTGGAAAGCAACCCCATCATATTTCCCGGATGTTGCCAGTTTCTTGATGCGCTCCACATGTTTAGGGGCTTTGTCTGAAAAGAGTTCAATCACGACAGGACCATCCTTGAGTGTGATTGTGAGCGTGTCTTCAGGCTTAGGTGATTTGGCTTCGGTCATAGCAAAAGGAAGCATGAGCAATAGGTAAGCAAAATACTTCTTCATAATTTTAGTGGGTGTAGAGGTTAAAAATAAAAAGTATCTTCCACACCAAAGCCAAGGTCGATAAAAAAATTTAGAGGGTTGAATAAAATATCAACTCTTAGAAAAGTTCAACAAGTGGCTGTCCTTTATCCGATAAAGTAAAAGGCCTTCTTGTTGGGGAGTATACAATCTTATCGAGGGGCAACCCAAGTGAGTAAGCTATGGTTGCATTGAGATCCGGAATTTCAACCTTTTGGTCATTCACTTCTCGACCCTCCGGGTCTGTCTCCCCCCAAACTTGTCCGCCCTGTACTCCTCCTCCCGCGAGCATGCATGAAAACGCTTTGGGATAATGGTCCCGACCTTCGTTGATGTTGATTGTTGGGGTTCTCCCAAATTCAGTAGCCAGGACCACTAAAGTTTCCTCCAGTAAGCCTCTTTTCTGGAGATCATCAAGTAAGGCAGAAAGTGCCTGATCCAGGATCGCCGATCTTTCAGCAACCCTGGTGAAATTATTTTGATGGGTATCCCAGCCGCCTAGTTGAACCTCCACAAAACGAACCTGTCTTTCAATAAGTCTTCTTGCGAGTAATACGCCCTGGCCAAAATTGTCTTCTCCGTAAGCATCTCTTATGGATGCCGGTTCCTGCTTTAGGTCAAAGGCTTCTAAATCATGACTCTTCATGAGACGGACTGCATCCTCATACATATCTGAGTAGGCCTTCACCTTCTCAAAATTATACTTTCGGATGAAGGATTGATCGAGTTTTTGGGATAAGCTCAACCCTTTGGAGAATTTTTCTTCTGTCATTCCCCAGATCCGTTTGCAATTTTTCAGGCCTTCGTTGGGGTCTCCCACAGCCAGTGGCTGGTGGGAAGTTGGCAGAAATCCAGATAATGGATGACGGCTTCCTCCACCGACAACAACGGCACCGGGCAGGGTTGGATTAAATCGACCATCTAGCATGGTCAGCCATGCGCCCATACTTGGGTGAACAATGGTGGCTCTCTGTGCATAGCTGGTATGCATAAAATAATTACCCTGCTGATGGGCTCCCTTGGTTGAAGTCATGCCTCGAAGCAGGGCAATTTTATCAGTATGGTTGGCAAGAAGAGGCAAGGTGTTGGCTAGTTGTATACCATCGACCTTGGTTTTAATCGCTGTGGTCAGTCCGCTTACTTCGCTTCCAGCTTTGGGGTCGAATGTGTCTAGGTGACTCATTCCGCCCGACATGTAGAGATAAATTATGTTTTTGGCCTTGGGTGCCTGATTTAATGGGCGGTTTAAGCCAAGCCCTGCAGCTTGAGCAGGTGCCCATGGCAGTATACTAAGCCCCAAAAAGCTTTTAGCGGCTAGAGTAACAAACCGGCGCCGGTTTAATTCGTTCGTGAAAAGGGATGAGGATTTCATGGGTAAATAGGTCGGTTTGCTCTTACTGGATGAACGAAAATTGGCGGGTATTAATTAGAGACCATGCGATCGCCATAAATTCTTTTTTGGCTTCAAAAGCAGCATAGTTTTTTTTCTTCTCCAAGGCTTTCTCAAACTTTTTCTTTTTTGCCAGGGGGATCTCTTGCGACTGGTTTTTTATGGGGGGAGAGTTCACCCTTGGCTTTGCTGTAAGGGTTGCCATGCACATAGACATTTCTTCATCGGTTGGAATTCTGCTGAGAATGGACAGGAACAAGCGCTTTATTTTTTCCTGGGGATTGCTCGCTTTCTGCAAATCGGCCATTAGGGGTGAGTTTTTACTGAATAGAGCCCCGTAAAATTTACCGTTTAAAAAGCTAAGTGCTTGTGGAACCGATGCATCCAGGTTGGAATTATCGACAACTTCCCGGTCCGACTGGCCAAATTCCTGAAGAAAATGTCCGGGGGGTGCCGGAGTTTGTAATTCAGAGGCACGGTACAAGTGAGGACCAAACTTTTTCCACCTGTCATCCTGGGGCTTGGCCTTCATGTTATATTTGTAGAGGGAAAGGGCATCAAAACCTGGACCCATAATGACCTGCGCAAAAACTGATCTTTGCTGTGTGCGGACCGTAAAATATTTTTTTCTCAGTTGAGAAACGGCCTCCCGGTCATCCGCTTCCTGGGCTTCCCGTAATTGTTTCTGTAACTTCTCCATTTCATCATTTAAGGACTTACTTGCCGCCGACCCTTTTCGAGCAACTTCAATAATTTCCTCTGCATCCAAGGCGTTCACTTTTTTTTCATAGGTCTTAAACTTATCCAGCCTTTGTTCGATGATCTCTGTATTGGCTTTTCTTTCATCGGCATCAAGGATGGATAAATGTACCAGTGAGTCCCAGATCTGTTCCGCTGACATTCTTTCCAAAAGAGGAGCTTCAAAGTAGTAGGGAGTTTCGCTGCCTGGAATATAGGAGGGAGCGATATGTTCAAAGGTCGCCACCCTAAACAAGACTCTTTGAAATTCCCTAAGATCGTAATTCATCCGAACCATAAGTTCGGCCAGGTGATCAAGCAATTCAGGTATGGAGGCAACGGTTTCATCCCGCCAATCATCCAAGGGTTCCACTAAGCCGCGGCCAAAAACTTTTTTCCACATACGGTTTGCAACCACTTTGCTGAATCTTGGGTTGTCGGGAGATGTAAGCCATTTTCCATAGGATTGCACCCGAGAGCCATCGACAGGAATATCGTCTATCTTACCAAAAATGGGAGAAGAACGAACCGCCGACTTAGGCTTCGCATCCTCATATTGGTAATCATGAGGAAGGGTTAATTTTCTTCCAGTATGCGAAGCACCGTATCGAAGGGGCTGAATCATTTCCGAAATAGACCGCTTTAACACCCCAGCTTCTTTGGACTGATTGATTTTCTTTTTTTCTTTCAGGCTTAAATGTTTGGATTTCTGAGCGAAGTGTTTTTTGATTCTGCTTTGCAAATCTCCACTCATGTTGGTGGAAATCCCATAGGTGTAGGAAGCCATCTGGTAGTAATCCATTTGGGTCCATCGATCGAATGGATGATTGTGGCATTGGGCACAGACCATTTGGGTTCCGAGAAAGACCTGGGTGGTGTTTGACATATTATCAAGCGGCATGCCCGCATCCCGAAGGTAATACCCCACCGCTCCGTTTTCCCACGGGTATCCTTCGGCAGTGACCAAGTTGAAAGCCATTTCATCAAAGGGAATATTTCTTTCAACCTGCTCTTTTACCCAGTGTACATAAAGTTGCCCGGCACCAATTTGGTTACCCCCGGTCATGCGCGTTTTTAACCTGAGTAAATCGGCCCACCAGTTAAACATTTGGCTATCATAGGCAGGGGACTGCGAAAGGGTGTCGATCAAGTCCCTTTTTTTATGAACCGAATCATTGGCCAAGTATGATGTAATCTCTTCGTAGGAAGGAATCCGTCCTGCAAGTTTTAGATAAATCCTGCGAGCTAGTTGTGCATCACTAACTTTTTCCGGAATTGAAATATTTTTCGCTTTGTGGGTTGTATCGAGAATGAAGTTTATTTTTTCAGCTTCCGAGTCAATCACGGCTGCCGGTATGGGTTTGCTGTATGAAAAGGACCAGATAGATGCCAACGCAAAGATCAAAGAAATAAACTTCATAATGGATAATACTACGAAGGAATGAAAAAGTTACAGACAATTTTCATTCAAAATGAATTTTTATAGAGCAAGCAATCTTACCTGGCTGCTACCCTAAAATGAACTGGATATGGAAAAGATAAGATTCCTGCCAGCCCCATTGATGCCGGAGCCATGGACCCGGTAATCCTCATCTGTAATATTTTCGATCTTTAACGAAAGCTCGGTTTCGTGGCCTAGGGCCTTGGTTAAGCCCATACCGAAAAGTAAGAAGGAGGGGGTGCCGGTAGCAGGTATCCTGGAAGTGTCGGTTTCATCTTTGAGGGATAACCTGTCGGCTTTCCCAACAGCTAAAACAGAGAATTCGGTTTCCCAACTCGATAGGGGTGGGGCATACCGGGTAAGTAATTGGATCTGCTTGGGCATGAGTCGGGTGGTGGCCCGGTCAGTGGCTTGAAAGCTTTTGTGAATCTTAGCCGTTGATCCATCATTATCGTGATCGACGAGTTTTTTTACCGAACCGGATAGGTCTTCCTTTAGCTGTTCCACCTCGCCATCCATCCAGGAAAAAGATAGTTCAGACTGCCAGCATGGGGACCATTCATATTGTAGTTCCACTTCCACTCCCTGGATAAACCCGTCACCGTTGGATTTGACCGCCTTGGTTTTGCCATCAGTCGCGGTAAACGGGGATCGGGTAATCATATCATCAACCCAAGTATAATAGGCAAAAAACTGCCACTTCAGTGGAGAGGATAGTCCCCGAAGCCCAATTTCTGCCTGGAGGAATTTTTCAGGAGATATTTCGGTACTGGGATCCTCACTAATACTGGTTTCATCAGTGGATGTTAAATCATACAGGCTGGGAGGGCGGAAGCCTTGGGAAAGTCCGCTGAAGAAAAAAAGCTTATCCGAGATTTCTGTAATTGCCCGCAGTGAGCCAATAAGCTCCTTATATTTGTGGCGCCTTGGCGTCGCTAGGGTAGAGGCGTCGTCATTACTCAGATAGAATCGCCGAAGATCCGCCTGTACGGATGAAAAGCGAACCCCAGGAACGACAGTCCAGCCAAATTCGGTTTCAGTGGTCTGACTGAGATAAAGCCCGAGACGTTCGTAATTGGCATCAGCGGCTAGAGGGCCTTGGGCAAGAGTAGCTATTTTAACCTGATTGTCGTCAAAGGAGTGACCTCCAGACACAAGGGATTCGCGGTGCCATTCAGCACCGTATGCAAGTTTCCCATTCCCAAAACTTTCCGTTTCAAATCTTGCAGAAAGACCCAAATCATCGAGATCGAAAAATTGGTAATCACCGCCTTGGGTTGGTTTCTTCATTCGGTTCCTTTCCTGCCCATGTTGATGCAGACTAACCGCGATAATTCCCTTATCCATCGGCCCACCATGATTTCCCCAGGATAACTTGCTGTAATAAAGTTGTCGCTCCTGATCGAGTCTCCGCCAACGCTCCGATCCGGGGCTCAGTCCTTTCCAGGTTGAGCCGTCCACAGTTTTGTGGGTGCGGGGAACCTCATCCATCCATGTGTTTTGAAAGCCCAGCATAAGCTGGGCATCACCCCCCAGTTTACGATAAAGCCGGACCTGGGATGCCCTGGAGTCATACCCGGTATTAAGCTGTTTTCCCACATCCCGCCCCCCCTCAAGGTCTCCAAAGGAGCGTTCAATGTGGGCAAGTGTTACGGTCCAGCCTGGAGAGGAAACATAAGAATCCAGCCCAGCGGACCAGGAGTTTTCTGCAGAAGAAATTCGCCCAAGTGCTTCACCACCCTGTTGCCAGCCAGAGCTATGGAATTGAGCCCCGTCAGCTACACTGTTAACCACCCCGCCAATGGCATCGGCTCCGTAAGTGACTCCATGAATTCCACGGACAACTTCAAGTTTGCCGCTGCCAAAGGTTTCAACAGTACTCCAGTATTGGTTGGGCCCAGAACGCATGGCTGCGTGATTTAACCGGATGCCATCCACCAGTAAAAGATTATGATAACCGGTGAGGCCCCGTATATAAGGTGAAGATTGGCCGAGTGCCGTTTTTTGCACCATAACGGAGGGAATTCCGGTGAGTGCCTCAGGCATGGATCTCGAAAACCTTACATTTTCATGGTAGTCCAGGGCTTGATGTGCCCAGGCGGATGAATACTGGGGTTCCGCAAATCCTCCCTTCGTGGTAATCACCATAGGGCTTAATGTTTGCTTATTGGGGGGATCTTTTTCCTGGGCGGTCAGGCTCAACGCCAAAAATAAAAGTCCCGCCCTCCACCTTTTTCTAATCCAGGATAAGTTATCTTCCATTATGCTGGGAACCATATGAGATATTAGTAAAAGAAGATTAAAGGCGATGGCAATCAATCCAAGGTCGTGGTCTCATATTTTCGGTAAAAACAGAAACCTGACTCCCATCAAAGAGTCAGGTTTCCAAAAAACCTATTTAGAAAAAAACTTTATACTTTACCAAGCGTATTGCCAACCAAGTGTCCAAATGGAATCAAGTCCCAACTGAACCCCATTCACTTTTTGATCTAAGGGTGTCTCCCATTCAGCCGCAAGCCTGTGTCCTTTCAATCCGCCGTTTTGAAAATAGTAATTAAAACCAAGACCAAAAGTGGTGATATCGCGACCTTGGGAGCCTGCTTGCTTTGCAGGACTCATATTTATCATGGTTAACCCCTTATGTTGTCCATCGACATCACTCTGACTCGAGTAATCGAACTTAGCTGATGCACTTAAGGATTCGGTAATTTTACGGGCTCCCCAAAGAGTAGCTTCAAACTTGTTGCCCAGAGAGTAACCCTGATCATTGTCGTCAATTCTCAGAACACCTCCGAGTTGTGTTCCATAGGAATAGTTTTCGGTTTGCGCTAGGTAAGTGATAGCTGGATGAAAATCATAAGTTCCTGATCCCAGTTGCATCCCATAGCCCAATGTACTGCCATCCGTATGTTTTTCATCAATCGATCCAGTTGGAAGGCTTAATCCTAAGTTCAGGTGCATTCTTCGGCCGCTGTCCCATCGGGCAAGGTCATATAAGCCGGCAATCTTTAAGTCACTCAGGCCGCTTGATTTCATGGTGCCCATCATTGTGCTTTGCATGGTCATTTCATGATCAAGGTAGTTGAGCATGCACATCAATGTCCACTTATTAGAAATGGCATGCATTGCACCGAACATATGCATATCCATCGTCATGTCCTTGGGTATCATCATATTATTGTAGCCGAAAGTACTGCTCGCATCTGAAGCTGAAATATTTTTAGACCCATCCAATAACCCTTCCATTTCCATGGTCATATAGCGGTACGAAATCATCCATTCACCCATGGCATGCATATGATCTCCCATTACGGAAATAGGGGCATGCCCATCAGGGCGGCCAGCAGTCCACGCTTTATCGTGCCCATAGGAAGCGAGTGAAAGAGTAAGAGAGAACAGAAAAGTATAAAGAGTTGTTTTCATAAAAATAAGTTGAATTGAAATTGATTTTATTGATGACATGTAAAGAAGATCACATGTGATTTAGTGTATCTAGCATACACGGGAAAGGTATCACCAGGTCCTGAAGATGAAGGTGAATAAGAGCGACTAAGATTATTTAGGCTCGGATACGAGGTGGGGGCAATTCGACCCCATCGTAAAAAATTCCATTCCATTGGCTCCCAGAGATGATGCGCTTGGAAAAGGAAGATGGACTAAAGACTAAATTTTCAACTTGTACGCAGGACAGCTTGACTTCTTTGGTCAAAGACTCCTGCAGGAGTAGATCTTTCTGCCCTCCTGATGTAATATCACTGACCAGTTCACACCCCTGGCACCGATGGTCTCCGTCAAAAGTCCACTGGGTTGAGGCGATAACAGACTGGGTCTCCTCATAAAAGTCATCAAACATACTCGCCCATACCCCGATCTGCAGCAATGCGACCGGGAGCTGGCTGGTCGTGATGGCGACCAGGAGGCCAAGCAAGTGAAGAGTTCTAGTCATATTGTGAGCCCCTTATTCATCACATTGAAAAATGTTATTCAAGGAGAAAACCACCTTTTCTTGGTTAAAAAAAGACGCGCTCTATGGTCCAGTATATGCCGGCAACCCCAATCAAAGCGGAGAAGGGAATGACAATAAATTTACGATAATTTTGTTTATCAGAAATCCAGAATGTGGTGATGTATACGATGGCAATGACTGCAAGCTGCCCGAATTCAACCCCGAGGTTAAAACCGAGCAAGCCCACCGCCAGTGAAGTAGGCTGCAGGTTGAAGGCGGAAAGGGCACCCGCAAACCCCAGGCCATGGATGAGTCCAAAGACAAAAACAACCAAGAGGCGGGAATTGCGGTAACCGGGAAAAAAGATATTCTCGAGGGCGACGACAGCTATACTTGCAGCGATGATAGGCTCAACCACATTGGATGGTGCAGAGATAAGGTCTAAGGTCGCAAGCCCCAGAGTGATGGTATGAGCGAGGGTAAAGATTGATACCTGGTAGAGGATTGGTTTCCATTGCCGGGATAACAAAAATAATCCGATCACAAACAGAATATGGTCCAAGCCAAGAGGGAGGACATGGACAAAACCCTGTCTTGCAAAAGATATAAAAGTGCTGCGTGCGTCCGCTCTATCCTGTTTTTTTTCTTCTTCGGTTCTTGGGGGATCGCCGACTACGGGTGCAAGCTTCGATGTGGGTGTTCGTGTGTCTATAAAGCCCAAGTCGAATTGAAAACTTTCCTCCCCGGGGAAAAGAACATTCACCCTCCGTTGAGGTGTACCATCGATTTGATTGGTAAAGACTAAATCGTAAGCAGCACTTTCCTTGGAGCGTATTTGATAGAAAGAAAAATTGGAATCCAACCGTGGCTGATATTTTCCCCAAATAAAAACAACCTGCTCTTCGCTGAGATCTCCACCTTCACGGTCGGTGAAACTCATATGAAAGTCGGGGGTAAACCAGGGCTGTTGACCAAACCGGACTTCGAGAGATTGTTGAATCAGGGAGGTGGCTTGATCTAACAAGAGGCTTTTCCCGGAAGCATTTGTCTCTTCCAATTCTCTAAGGGTCAAAAACGGGACTTGTTCAGGATCTTCAGCAAAACAGCGGGGATCAATTTCAACCAGAATTGTACAATTCCCATGGGACTGAAACTTCCCAAAGACTGGAAGGTCCGGAATAGGGTGGGTCCAGGCGAAATTAAGCAGGCATAAGAATAAAACTATAAGGAAAGTAGGCATTTGATAAGAAATTGTTAATTGTTTCATAACAAAAACTTTCCTTTCCTATCAAATAAAACTTGTGAATTCCGAAAATCGCGATTGAAATGATTCTTTATTCTCAACTCAACCTCAATTCATTATGAAAATTATCACACTAACTATCGCCTCTTTATTTTTAGCAGGTTCTATCTTCGCAGGATGCCCATCCAAAGCAATCAACGGAAAAGTTGTAAGTTTTGATGCTGAGTCCAAAACCCTCACCATTGCCCAAGGAAAAAAAGAAAAGAAGGTTAAGGTAGGCAGCAAAACTGAAATGGTTGGTTTTGATTGCCCCACAAAACTTGACGCAGATGCCCGCGTTTCCATTGAAGGATGCAACTGCAGCAACAAAACAGCGGCCAAAGTTTCCCTTAAAAAAGGTAAAAAGAAAGCCAGCTAAGCTTTATTCATTCTATTTTAATAGGCCCTCTGTATGGAGGGTCTTTTTTTTGCTTATCTTAGAAGTCACATCTTTTGTCTCAAACGTTGTCTTACCCCTCCATTGGGCCCCAGTAAACAGGCTGGGATGAATAAAATTGTGGCTACCACCGCAATCGCTCCGGCAATCGAGCAGTCAAGCCAATGTGCCAAATGAAACCCGCCAATCGAGTAAAGGATACCGAGTGGAAGGGTGGATAGTAAGACAAGGGGCAATCGCCGAAAAAAGAAAGAAGCCGTAACCGGAGGGAATACAAACATGGCAACCACCAAGATTACACCGACGGCCTCCAGGCTGGCAACAGTGGTCAGTGCGAGTGCCAACATTAAGCCAATATGAACTCCCTTGACAGGTATACCGATAGAAGCAGCCAGGGTAGAATCAAAGCTCGAGACAAGGAGTTGCCTGTAAAACAGGATAATTCCCATTGCTGTAGAGATAAAAACAGCAGCCATGGTCCAAATGGCACGGTTGCCAAGAGAGGTACCCCCAATCTTAATTTTTTCGGCAAGGGGCACCAATCCAATTTCCCCATAAAGTATGCAGCTGGGGTCGAGGTCAATGTTCTCCGCGTGGGAACTAATAAGGGTCACACCCAGAGCAAAAAAGGAGGTAAACACAAGGCCCATGGCTGCATCTTCTCGGATCTTGGTGTGGGAATGCAACCACTCGATACAAAAGTTGCATGCAAGCCCGGCGAGGCAGGCACCGATAAACATACCACCAAGGCCCAGGCTGCCACTTATGATAAAAGCAAATGCTAACCCTGGAAGAATGCCATGACTGATGGCATCGCCCATTAGGGCCATGCGGCGTACGACGATAAATGAACCCACAAGGCCGCATGTCCAACAAATCAGGATACTCATCAAAATGATTTGCAGGTTCCAGGTAAGAAGCCCAGAGGTACTCCAGGGCTCGATAAAAACCTGATCCATTTGAAAAGGGGGAATTAGAGGCATAGCAACGGTTTGGTAGTGGATGCTTGCAGGCTCATGTTTTGGGGACCCCCCCCAGTTCCATGTCCGTGAGACTGGGAATTAATTTTCCGTGCGGATCTTTTTTCGGGTTGGAAAGAATACGTTCAAGCTGGCGGATGGTATCCTCTCCCAATACATGCTCAATTTTCTCCGCATCCTCATGCACATGATCGGGTGCATAATTGGCTTCATTTGTGAGGTACAGTTCCCACAGCCGGTGGTTACGTACGATTTTGCATGCGTATTCCCAGCCCCTTGGGGTGAGGGAAAGAATAGACTGCCCAGGTAAAGCAGGGGAGTGGTCTGGCGATCCCTTAGTTGCAAGCTCGGCTTGGACGAGTTGTTGAATTTCAAATTCACATTCGATTCTATCAATCCCGCGCTTGGTCATTAATGCCTGGGTGGGGATTGTTTGATTTTCAAAATTATTCTTTTCAAGCACTTGGTAGATGGCCTTGAGGGTATTTTCTCTTTGGATCCTTAAGGAATTTTTTCGTGAAAAAAACCATTGGGTTGCAATACCTGTCCGAGGCCTGAGGCATAAAACTGATATGAAAATTCCTGCAGATACTAATACGATTAAAGGCCCGGTGGGCAGCCCTTTTCCAAGAAAAGAAAGAAAACTGCCACCCAATCCGGCACATGCACCCAAAAAAGCAGAAACCAAAAGGTATGCGTTCATACGTTTCACGAGAAGCGAAGCGGTAACCGCAGGAATAATGAGGAGGGCGGAGGCAAGAATAACCCCAACAATTTGTAAAGAGGTAATAACACAAAAGGCCAGTAAAAGCCAAAGTGCATATTGCAGGCCATCCGCGGGAATCCCAATGGAGCGGGAAAAAGATAAATCGAACCCGGTAATGAGTAATTTTTTGTATGCGACAAGTATAAATAAAGAGATAACCAAAAGAGCCCCGCCGATCCCCCAAAGATCTTCAACGCATAGGGCCGAGGCTTGACCGAATAAAAAGGAATCCAGCCCAGCCTGGTTGCCGAACTCCATTTTTTGGATGCGGGTAAGGAGGCATATGCCAACCGCATAAAATCCGGAAAGCACAATACCCAAGGCACTGTCTTGCCGTACTCGGGTATATTTTTGTAAAAAAGTTAAAGAGGAAACCCCGAGGAATCCGGCCCCGGTTGCTCCAATCAATAAGGCAAGGTTATCCTTGGAACCCGCCCACAAAAAGCCGACAGCGATACCGGGTAAAACCGCGTGAGAGAGAGTGTCACCAAAAAGTGAAAGTTTGCGTGTCACCACATAACTCCCAATTAAGCCACATGAAATGCCAATTAAGGTGGATCCAAGCACTACAATTTGAACGGAAATATCCTGCAGAAGAAAAAACCTCGTGGCTTGATCCCAGAAATTTTGGTCTTTCAGCATTTCCACCTGCCTGGCGTCGAGCGATGGCAGCCAGAGGCAAAGCAGGAAAAGAAGCAGTATCAGGGTGGGCCAAAGTCTGGGAAATAGCATGGTAAGGTAGTGCCTGAGGTGGATGCTATAAAGGGAGAGATTTTTGCTTTTCGATTTCCGGTTGTTTCGCCGCCTGTGATGCCATTTCTGAGAAAACAGTCAGTCGGCCCCCGTAGGTTGTTTGAAGTAGTTCTTCGGTGAAGACCTGCTGGATAGGGCCGTAGGCGATCTTCCTCATATTGAGAAGGAGCAAGTGATCAAAGTATTCTTTCGCGGTTGCCAGGTCATGATGAACGATTACCAGGGTTTTGCCATCTTGTTGCATACTTTTAAGAATGGACACGATCGCTTTTTCAGTGACGGCATCCACCCCGGCAAAGGGTTCATCCATTAAATAAATTGAGCTTTCCTGGGCCAGGGCACGAGCTAAAAAAACTCGCTGCTGTTGCCCCCCGGAAAGGTTGCCGATTTGCCGGTTTGCATAGGGAAGCATGTCAACTTTCTCAAGGCATTCGTGTGCCATTCTCCTGTCAGCTTTGCTGAGCCTGCCGAGCCAGCCAAGGTGCCCGTACCTTCCCATGAGAACAACATCCATAACCGTTACCGGGAAATCCCAGTCAACCGATTCTCTTTGCGGGACATAACCAATATGTTTGGTACCTGCTTTCGGGCTTTTGCCGAAAATTTTAACAAAGCCGCCATTGGGGCGAACCATATTCATGATTGCTTTTATCAGGGTTGATTTTCCTGCACCATTGGGACCGATCACTCCAACCAGGGATCCTTCCTCGATCTCGATATCCACCCCGTACAGCACCGGCTTTCGTTGATAGGATACGGTGAGATCATGAATCTCAATAGGGTAAAGCGGAGGCTTCATCTTTTTTTCCGGGCTAAGCCGTCGACGATAGCCATTGTGTTATAAATCATCATCCCGGACCAGGTTGCCAAGGAATGAGACTCTTCATTGGGTCCTCTTACGGTATCGGTTTTAGCGCCAAGTGCGTCCGAAAAGAGTGGCTTGCCAATGGCAGTTTTAGCTTCGCGGGCGACCTCTTTGATGGCCTTGGGGTTCACGCTACTTTCAATAAAAATGCAGGGAACCTGGTGACTTTTGATGAAATCTACAAGGTTGGCCCGGTCACCAAGACCGGCCTCTGTCGCGGTGGAAATCCCCTGCAGGGCAATCACCTCAAACCCAAAGAATTCTCCGAAATACCGGAAAGCATCATGACTGGTGATAAGCTTTCTTTGATTGGGAGGAATTTCTGCAAATGCGGAAGAGGCAAACTGTTGAATACTTTGGTATTGAAGCGAAAGCTTTTTCGCTCTTGCCTCAATCAGGTCAGCCTCATCGGGCAACAAAAGGCAAAGGTGCCGGGAAAGCCCGTGCAGGCACTGAATCCATATTTCCGGATCAAACCAAATATGAGGGTCAAAGTGACCCTTTTTTTCATCGGAAGCTAAAAGGAATTTTGGGTCGACCGTCGAATGAATAGCGTAGGTTTTTTGCTGACTTAGGCCTGCTTTTTTAAATGTTGAACCTAGTTTCCCTTCCAAATTTAACCCATGGTAAACGATTAAATCCGCGGTGCTTAGAGACATAATATCCCGGGCTGTTGGTTTGTAGAGATGCGGGTCAACGCCCGGGCCCATCATTGGGCGGATGCTGCATTTGTCCCCCACGAGTTGATCGACGAGGTCGGTAACCTGGGTGGTCGTGGTGACAATCATCAGCTTGGCTGTGGAATTTTGATCGGCAACCGGAGTCAGGTTCTCGCTGCAGCCAGCAAGGCCGAGGAGAACAGATAGTAGCAAAGCACCTCTCCTCAGGGTTGAATAGGGAAGTAAAATTTTCATTGATTATGCAAAGTTACAACTTTGATTAATCAAAGTATTGCAGTAGATTTGTCTTGAGTCAACCTCCCTTAGCCCTACAAATTTATAAAATGCCTACTCCAACGGTTGAAAATTATCTAAAGCAAATCCTCATGGTTACCTTGGAGGAAAATGGGCCTAAGGTTGCCATGGGTAAAGTATCGACTGATCTGGGTGTAACACCGGGCACGGCCACATCGATGGCAAAGAATATGGAGCGTGACGGTTGGCTTACTTATTATCCCCGGCAGGGGGTGTCCTTGACCCGGAAAGGAAGGAAGGTGGCGATGAATATGCTTAGGCGCCATCGCTTATTGGAGACTTTTTTGGTGGAGACACTAGGCCTGGACTGGAGTGAAATCCATGAAGAGGCAGAGGAGTTGGAGCATGCAATTTCCGAAAAAGTACTCGAAAAACTTGATGAATTTTTGGGTAGGCCGAGGTATGATCCGCATGGGCACCCAATTCCTACCCGAAGAGGATCCATCCAGAGGCCGAGTTCTCAAACATTACAGAATTGTAGTGCTGGCATGACAGTTAAGGTTGAGTCCATTTTGGACCAGGAAAGTGATTTCCTTAAATTTGCCCGGGATAAGGAACTCCTGCCCGGGAAGATGGTATCGATTATAGGTTCTGAGAAACTGGCTGATGTGATCACTCTTAAGGTTGAGGAAAGTGAGGCATTTTCCATGGGTTTTCGTTCCGCAGAAAAAATTCTTGTGGTTACGGGTAACTGAAGGACGCCCCCAAAACGCTAAAAAGGGGTTGCACTATGAGCATAGTTGAACAAAAAAAGAATGTTTATTCTATGCCTCTTTTTTAACCCAATCAGAATTCTCCTAATTATGTCTAGATTTGTTACTTTATTTACCGGCCAATGGGCTGACTTAACTCTTCCTGAACTCGCAAAAAAAGCAGCGGAAATGGGCTATGATGGGTTAGAGCTAGCCTGCTGGGGAGACCATTTTGATGTCGATAAAGCGGCCGTTTCCAAAAAATATTGCCAGGAGCGATGGGAGATTCTCTCGGACCATGGCTTGACCTCTTTTGCAATATCAAGCCACTTGGTGGGGCAGGCGGTCTGTGACTTGATCGATGAAAGGCACAAATCTATCTTACCTCCCGATGTTTGGGGGGAAGGAGACCCTGAAAAGGTCCGCAAGCGGGCAGCCCGAAAACTTGCAAAGACCGCTAAGGCATGCAGAAACTTTATGAATGCCAAGCCCGGGCGTAGGAATAAGGATGATTTTCCTGCCGTGGTAAACGGTTTTACTGGGTCGAGTATATGGCATTCCATTTACGCATTCCCTCCAACCGACCAAGCTTATTGGGACAAAGGCTTTGCTGATTTTGCCAAAAGGTTTGGCCCCATACTCCAGGAGTTTGACAAGCAGGATGTAAATTTTGCCCTTGAAGTGCACCCCACAGAAATAGCCTTTGATATTGCCAGTGCCGAACGTGCCTTGGCTGCGGTCAAGGGGCACAAAAGATTCGGGTTTAATTACGACCCTTCTCACCTTGGATACCAGGGGGTTGATTATGTGAAATTCATTCGAACTTTTTCGGACCGTATTTATCATGCACACATGAAGGATGCATGGTGGGGGCATGGTGATGGTACGGTGGGAGTCTTTGGCGGGCACACAACCTTCGCCGATCCCCGCCGCCAATGGGATTTCCGTTCGGTTGGGCGTGGCGATGTAAATTTTGAGGAAATTATCGTAGCCTTGAATGATATCGGGTACCGAGGCCCCCTTTCAGTTGAATGGGAAGACAGTCGTATGGACCGTTTTCATGGTGCCAAAGAATCCTGTGAGTTTGTGAAGGCTCTGGATTTCGAGCCTAACCAAATGGCTTTTGATTCCGCTTTTGATAAGAAAAACCAATAAAAAATATGAAAAGAAAGCTACGCATGGGAATGGTCGGTGGTGGCCGGGGAGCCTTTATCGGAGGAGTGCACCGCAGGGCCGCGGCATTGGATGGCAATATTGAACTTGTTGCGGGTGCGTTTTCATCCGATCCCAAAAAATCGGCTCTTTCAGGCAAAGACTTTTATTTGGATCCTTCCCGCGTTTATGGGTCTTACCAGGAGATGGCCGAGAAAGAAAAGGCTCTGCCAGAAGGTGAACGGATTGATTTTGTGACGATTGTAGTACAGAATCATTTACATTTTGAAGTAGCCAAGACATTTCTAAAAGCAGGCTTCAATGTAATTTGCGATAAGCCGGTCACTTACAACCTGGCCCAGGCAAGAGAGCTTCGGAAAATTATAAATAAGTCCAAAAAGGTATTTGCCCTTACCCATAACTATACCGGTTACCCCATGGTGAAGCTTGCCAAACAGATGGTGCGTAAGGGAGAGCTTGGCGACATCATTAAAGTTGTCTGCGAATACCCTCAGGGATATGCCATCACCGCTTTAACCGGGGAAGATAAGGCCATATCCAACTGGAGAGCCAACCCTGAAATCGCGGGAATATCTAATTGCATGGGTGATATTGGTACCCATGCCGAAAACCTTGTTCATTATATAACAGGCCTTGAAATCGATAAGGTGTGTGCCGATCTCTCTGTCAATATTCCCGGTCGCAAGCTCGACGATGACGGCAATGTACTCATACGCTTTCAAGGGGGAGCCCGGGGTATTATCTACGCTTCCCAGGTGTCCAATGGGGATGAAAATGATTTGAACATCCGAGTCTACGGTACCAAGAAATCCATTGAATGGCACCAGGAGGATCCCAATGATTTACTTGTTAAAGATGCAAGAACCCCAAGGCAGGTCTATCGGAGAGGTAACAGTTATGTTACCGGAGCAGCGGCTGAACATACGCGCATTCCTTTTGGTCATCCGGAAGGCTTTATTGAAGCTTTTGCCAATGTGTATAATTGTGCCTCCGTTGCGATCCGGGATGAGATCGCAGGTAAGTATCCGAGAAAATCAGGGTATGATTTTCCTGATATTCGGGATGGCATGATTGGTATGGCTTTCATCGAGACTGTGGTTAAAAGTTCTAATTCCAAAGAAAAGTGGGTTAAATTCCCCTCAATACCGAAATAATTTTTTATGAGTATAAAAATAGGAATCATTGGTGCCGGTGGCATGCTTCAATATCATGCGGCAGGATTTAAAGCGGCCGGTGCCGAGTTGCTGGCGGTGTGCGATATGAACCAGGCATCGGCGGCGGCTGCAGCCGATCATTACAAAATCCCGCATATTTTTTCTGATTCCCAGAAAATGCTCGATGAACTCAGTGATCTTGACGCAGTGAGCATCATTACCCCCAACCGGACCCACAAACCCTTGGCTATTCAGGCCTTGAACGCGGGAAGGCATGTTTTTTGTGAGAAACCCCCAGCCCTTTCTGCGGGAGAAGTTGCGGAGATGAAGGAGGCGGCGGAAAAATCGGGTAAGACCTTGATGTTTAATTTTAATAACCGGGCTCGTCCAGAATCCTACGCATTGCGCGATTACCTTGAGTCAGGAGAAGTTGGGCGTATTAATTCTGCCCAGGCAAAATGGATCCGTCGCACCGGGATTCCTGGCTTCGGTGGCTGGTTCACCAACAAAGAACTTTCCGGGGGAGGTCCGTTAATTGATCTCTTGCATATGGTAGATCTCGCAATGTTTTACATGGATTACCCTCAGCCATCCTGTGTATTAGCTCAGACATTTAACGATTTTATTGAAAATAAAGCTTTCAAGGGACCGTGGGGTATTCCCGATGTTCAGGATGGTATTACTGATGTGGAAAGCGCCGCTCATGGCTTTGTTCGTTTTGAAACAGGACAGGTTTTAAACTTCCAGGTGTCCTGGGCTGAGATGGTAAAAAGGGAAGAAGTTTCCGTTACCTTTCAAGGGCAAAAAGCAGGCGGTATGATTCGCCGACTGTTCGGTTCTGATGGGCTGGATGAAACGGCGGTGGATGACTGTGAGCTCTATGTGCAGGAGCATGGCAGGTCAGTGAATCGATCCATCGTTACCGATGAGAGTGAAGATATGGGGCGAATCAGATCCGCTGAAAATTTTGTTCGCTCGATTAAGGGGGAAGAAAAACCTCTCAATACCCCTGATCAGGCACTCAAACTTATGAGAATTATTGATGCCACTTATGAATCAGCAAGTACCGGGCGACCTGTTGATATTGCTTGAGGCTTGCAAGTAAGCATATAATAAGCATCCTATTTTCCTTATCCTATGGGCAAACAATACAATAAACGAATTAAAAGAAGACGTCGTACCGCTTATTTGGCTCGCCAAAAAGCCGCATTGCAAACACAGAAAGCTAGTGGTGTAAAGAAGGCCGCCAAGGCACCCGCTGCCAAGGCTAAACCTACGACTCGCAAAAAAGCTGCGACCAAAGCCGCTCCTAAATCTGCTGCCAAGGCCGAAAAGAAAGAGGTCGCAAAGAAGGCCAAGCCAGATGATGTATTAGGGCCCGATGAGGCAGCTAAAGCACCTGCGAAAGAAAAGCCTGCCGCATCTGCTGAAAAGTAATCTGAGTTGGGGGTGAAACTATGATTTCTCCCAACCGATTTTTCTTCGTTTTATTTTGGATTGCTCCTCTGGTTACATGGGGGAAGTCCCATGTTCGTTTGCTGACTGAGTCTTATTTTACTCATTACGACTTTGTTCGGGTAAGTGAGTATTTTACAGGTAAAGAAAACACCAGCGGACGGGTAATCCTAAGGTCCAATGAGACCGAGAGAGATGGCCTCTATTTATTATTAGCCCTTGATTTCCAGGATAAGGGTTTGCAGCCAAAGCCTCATAGATTGGTCCTGCAGGTTCTGGACTCTGAGTCATTGGACCCGATCACTTATACCTTCCTTCTTCCTGATCATGCCATTACGCAAGGTAAGTTGTGGCTTGGTCTTACGGGATCTGATTGGCCATCGCCGAAGAAAAAAATAATGGCATGGCACCTTTCAGTTCAAGCCAAGGACGATTCCGTTTTGACGAATAACCAGAGTTTTCTTTGGTCCCACAAGCAGTAGAGAGAGGAGGGTCGCCACCGTGGAATTCATTGGTTGACCATGGATTCACCGAACTAAGCCTGGCTGAAACTTTAGCGGGTGGTCAGTCGTTTGTCTGGGAGCAGGATGCAGAAGGCATATGGCATGGAGTAATCAAACAGGTCGTGGTCAGTCTTCGCCTGGATGGGAATGGCATGGCATGGCGTGCTGCTGATTCCGATGGTTTTACTACCCAAGACCTTATCGATTATTTATGGATAGATCATACCTACCAGGAAGCGGTCAATACCTTACCCTGGCGTTCAGATTCCACTTTGGCTAAATGTATGAACGCTCTGCCGGGGCTTCGAATTCTCAGGCAACCGCTTGATGAGACTTTGTTTTACTTTTTATTGAGTCCTGTGAAAAGTATTCCTCAAATTAAAGAGACGGGCACAAAGGTTGCCGAAATCTATGGTCCGTCCCTGGGAAACGGTAGGTACGGCTTTCCCGGTTGGTCGCGATTAGCGGAGGTTTCGGAAGAAAAGTTCCGGGATTTAAAGATGGGATACCGAGCGAAAAATATCTCTGCTTGTGCCCGCTTTCTCAAGAGTCACCCAGGTTGGTTAGATGGGCTTCAAACCTTATCTTATCAAGAGGCACGGGCCGAGATCATGGGTTTACCCGGAGTGGGAGGTAAAATTGCGGATTGTGTTCTTCTGTTTGGTGCCGGGAAACTCGAGTCTTTTCCCATCGATACATGGATTGATAAAGTGTTAACTCACAGGTATCACCTAGAGGATTGGAACCAGAAACAAAAATTGGCCTTTGCCCGCATTCATTTCGCTGATTTTGCCGGGTTGGCTCAACAATTCTTTTTCTCCGCGGAACGGCTTAAGCTTTTATGATACCAGCCTAAAGGGAGGATCATTTCATTCACTCTTTCTACATTTATCAGTAGATGGCATATAATCTGCAATAGAACATGACAGAAAGCAATGAACCTATCCTCGTTCAAAGAATATCACACCGGTGATTTTTATGATGAAATGTTCGGCAGAGACCAAGCCGAACCGTTTCCACATTACGCCAAGTTGTATAATCGAATAAGCTGCCTCACCGAGAGTGAAATTACAGACAAAAGAAGGCAGGCGGACTCTTCTTTTTTTGAGCACGGCATCACCTTCACGGTATATGGAGATGATCAGGGAACGGAAAAGATTTTCCCCTTTGATCTGATCCCAAGAATTATTCCCCGAAAAGAATGGGATCATATCGAGCAAGGCTTAAGTCAGCGAATTTTGGCACTTAACTTATTTCTTCATGACATCTACCACGATGCCATGATTTTGAAAGATGGTGTGATTCCCTCTGAAATTATTTATTCCTGTCCTCATTATCGTAAAGAAATGGTGGGTTTTGATGTGCCCAAGGATATTTATGTACAGGTCTGTGGTTCAGATTTGATCCGGGATGAAAAGGGCACCTATCATGTATTGGAAGATAATGCCCGATGCCCCTCCGGTGCATCCTATCTCTTGGAGAATCGGGAGATTATGAAAAAAATTTTCCCTCAGACTTTTCGGGGGATGTCGGTACGCTCCGTGGAGGCTTATCCGGAGTTGTTATTGAAAACTTTGGAAAACCTATCGCCCCGGCAATCCCAAAAACCAGTGTGTGTGGTCTTAACTCCCGGAGTTTATAACAGTGCTTATTTTGAGCATACATTTTTGGCGAGGCAAATGGGGATCGAGATTGTGGAGGGCCGAGACCTTATTGTTATCGATGATTACGTCTACATGAGAACAACCCACGGTCTTGTCCAGGTGGATGTAATTTATCGCAGGTTGGATGATGATTTCATGGACCCTTTATTTTTCAATAAAGAGTCCGTGCTTGGAGTTTCCGGTTTAATGAATGCCTACCTCAAAGGTAATGTGGCTCTTGCTAATGGAATCGGTACAGGGGTGGCTGATGACAAGGTCACCTATGCTTTCGTTCCTGATATGATTAACTATTATCTTGGACAAGACCCCATTTTACCCAATGTGCCGACTTATCTTTGTTCCCGGGAAAAAGACCGGCAGTATGTGCTGGATCACCTGGAAGACTTGGTGGTAAAGCCTGCAAACGAGTCTGGGGGATATGGCATCATGGTGGGGAACGCTTCCACGGAAGAGGAAAAGGAAAATTGTAAAAAACAAATCCTCGCAAACCCCAGAGACTACATAGCCCAGCCGATTGTGTCATTATCCCAGCACCCCACCATTTGTGATGAATCCATTGAGGGTCGGCATGTGGACCTTCGGCCATTTATTTTATATGGAAAAGATATCAACATCGTGCCCGGGGGATTAACCCGGGTCGCTCTCAAGAAAAACTCGATTGTGGTAAATTCCTCCCAGGGAGGGGGCAGCAAGGATACCTGGGTACTTGAAAAATAAGTCCAATGCTCTCAAGAGTCGCCGATAATTTATTTTGGATGAACCGTTATGTGGAACGGGCTGAAAGCATGAGCCGTATGGTGGAAGTGAACCTGGACACCCAGCTCGAATCCCCGGATCACTTTTTGGGGAAGAAATTTTGGAATCCGGCGATTCAAGCTTTAAGTGCGGGTGATTTTTTTAAATTGGAGGAAACCGAACGGGTAGAAATGTTTTTTCTCTTTTCCCCGCAATGGCCGAGTTCTACCCAAAATTGTATTTTTTCCGCGCGAGAAAACGCCCGCATGGTAAGGGATCAACTGTCGGAGGAGATATGGGTGGAGTTAAACAGCATTTACCACTTTTTTCAAGGTGGAGACGCCGAAAGGCAATACCTTGAAAACCCCCGTCAATTTTTTAAACGGATCATCCGTTTTTCATTAGTTTTCCAGGGACTTTCTGATGCCACCGTCCATCACGATGAAGGATGGCGCTTCATGTCACTCGGAAAATATCTTGAGCGGGCCGACCAGACAAGCCGGGCTTTGGATGCCCTCACCTACAAAAACGTAGAACCATCCCGGACGGATCTGATTGCCACATTACGGACTTGCTCAGCCTTATCTGCCTACCGGAAGCAATTCAGAGGCGAACTCTCCCTGGGCAATGTCGCAGACTTTCTCCTGTTCTCACAGGATTTCCCCCGGTCTTTACGATTCGCAATTCGCAGAATAGACACCTATCTTCATGAAATTTCCGGGGTTCCCAGTGGTAATTTTTCCAATGAAGCGGAGAGGCTTGCCGGTAGTGCCTTGGCTAAAGTAAACTTCACCAATATGAATGCAATGCTCGAGGTGGGACTGCATCGTTCAATCGATGAGCTTCAATGCCTGCTGATCGAACTCGGTCAGCGAATTTTTGAAAGCTATGTTATGCTGCCCATTACTACGGAATCCATGAGTTTTAAGGCAGCCGCACAAGCTCAGGTTCAGCAATAGCCACCCAATCAAACGAGGTCGTTTTTATTACGGTTTAAGATGCGTCTTTATATCTATCATCAAACTCGTTATCGCTACCCAAGTCCGGTAAAAGATAGCTTCAACGAACTAAGGCTCAAGCCGCTAAGTAATGAATGGCAGAAGTGCGAAAGCTGTTTTATCCATGTTTTACCTACGACAAGGTTAAGGCAATATCTTGATTTAAACGGGAACCTGGTGCACCACTTTGAGATCCCTCATGACCATTCTAAGTTGGTTATTGAGAGCAGGTCCACGGTGACCACAACACCCCGGGTTGATTTTGATCATTTTCCCTACGGTAAATCCATGAAGTCTCTCAAGCAAATGGAAAAACAAGCCGAAACCAGACCTTACTTACAAAGTTCTTCTTATGTGGAAATTAACCCCACAGCATGGAGGATGGCGGTTGATATCATGGGGAATTCCCAGGATATTTTTCAGACCGCGTACCTGATCAATGAGTTCATTTATCAAAACTTTGAATACTGTCAGTCAACGACCTCGGTCGAAACTCATGCCAATAGTACTTTGGAAAACCGAAAGGGTGTATGCCAGGACTTTGCTCATGCCGCTTTATCCCTTTGCCGTTGCCTGGGCATTCCGGCCCGTTATGTAAGTGGCTATTTTTTTGACCGTACCCGAGACCAATCCATGCGGGGTTCAGAAGCATCCCATGCCTGGATTGAAGTCCTGATCAATGGCATGGGCTGGTACGGGCTGGACCCCACCAATAACCGGGTGGTCGACGAAACCTACATCACCCTCGGAACCGGTGTGGATTACAAGGATGTGGCCCCTATAACCGGCACTTATTACGGCAGGCTGCCGGAAAGCATGGAGGTAAATGTGAAGGTCAAGAGATTGGATAATTCACCGGATTAAAAAGTACCGGTCCTGCTGGTGCTGGGGATAGAATCCATCAATTCCTGGGTGTATTTTTCCTGCGGGTTCAGGCATATGCTTTCTGCATCCCCGGACTCCACAATTTTCCCGGCCCGCATAACTGCAATTTCATCCGCAATGTGCTTAACCACACAAAGGTCGTGGGAAATAAAAAGATAGGTTAAACCCCGGGCAGCCTGAAGCTGGCTGAGTAAATTTAACACCTGTGCCTGAACGGAAACATCCATGGCACTTACACATTCATCGCAAACAATAAATTCAGGCTCGGTCGATAAAGCACGGGCTACGCAAATTCGCTGGCGCTGCCCCCCTGAAAATTCATGTGGATACCTTCGCCGGTAATCGGGCTCAAGCCCAACTTCCTCTAACAGGGAAACGACACGATCAACCCGTTCTTTACGGGATTGACCAATGCGGTGAACTTGCATGGGCTCCAGCAGGGCCTGTTCAATCGTAAGCCGCGGGTTTAGCGAGGCATAGGGGTCCTGGAATATAATTTGCATCTTTTTCCGGAAGGCCAACAGGTCTTTGCCTTGCACCGAGGCAATATCCTGATCCTGCCACTGGACATTTCCGGAAGTAATAGGAGTAAGGCGGAGGATAGCCCGACCAAGAGTGGTCTTGCCTGAGCCGGATTCTCCCACAATTCCCAAAGTTTTCCCCCGGGGGATGGTGAGGCTTACCTGGTCGACAGCTTTGACCACATCTCCCTGTTTCGCTTGCCGGAAATGAACTGATAGGTCTCTTACCTTGATCCAGCCTTCGGTATTTTCAGCAGGGGGATCACTTTTCTTTACCTGTTTCCGTTTCTCAGGCATAGGAGAGGGGTTTCCCATGAAGTCCTCAACCGTTGGAAGCATCTCGGAGTTTCCTGTAAAGGTGGGCCTGCAGGCAATCAGTGCTTTGACATAGGGATGGGTGGGGGAACGAAATAGTTCTTGGGTTGTGTTTTGTTCGACTACCTTCCCGCGGTACATCACCACCACCCGGTCCGCAATTTCAGCGACCACTCCCAAGTCATGGCTTACAAATAAAACACTGCTCCCAATCTCCGCACACAGCTTCTTGAGCAGTTTTAAAATTTTAGCCTGCACCGTGACATCCAATGCAGTTGTGGGCTCATCCGCCAGCAGCAGGTCAGGCTTGGTGATCAAGGCCATGGCAATCATGGCCCGTTGTCTCATGCCCCCCGAAAACTCGTGCGGGTAGGCATTTAACCGCTCTTTGATCTTATTCACCCCGACCCGTAAAAGCATATCAATGGCTTGCTGCTTGGCGTCCTCTTCGGAAGCCATTTTATGGATCAGTAAAGGTTCGGCGACCTGCTCCACAACTGTCATGTATGGATTGAGGCAACTCATGGGGTCCTGAAAAATCATGGATATTGATTTTCCCCGCAGCTCTCTCATTCTCCACTCCTTTGCCTGCAAAAGATCCTCTCCGCTAAAAATAATTTCCCCTCCTTCCACTTGGGCCGGGGGAGAGGGCAGTAACTGAAGCAGGCTGTGACAGGTTACAGACTTACCCGATCCCGATTCCCCAACCAGCCCGACCACTTCCCCCGGGGGAATGGAGAAGGTAATGTCGTTTACCGCTTTCACCACACCCTCCCGGGTATGAAAAAAAGTTTTGAGGCCTTTGATGTTTACATCGCTCATCAGTCTTTTGAACTTTTCGGATCCAGGGCATCCCTTAACCCGTCCCCTATGAAATTTAGGCAAAATAAACTTAAGCAAAAAAACAGGCCCGGAAAGAGGATAAGCCAGGGGGCTATATCCATTTTTTCGGCCCCCTCTTTAATGAGGCTGCCCCAGGAGGCCATGGGTGCCTGCACCCCGAGCCCGAGAAAGCTAAGGGCTGCTTCAAGCAACATGACCGCAGGAACCGTAAGGGTGGCGTAGACAATAATCGGCCCAAGCAGGTTGGGTAAAATATGATGAAAAAGAATTCTTGCATGAGAAAAGCCAAGTGCCCGGGCGGATTCAATAAACTCAGCCCGTTTCAAGTTTAAGGTTTGAGCCCGGGTAATTCGTGCCATGGTTAACCATTCCACCGCCCCAATCGCCAGAAAGAGCAGCAGGAAGTTCCTCCCAAAAAGAACCATTAATAAAATGACAAAGATGGTGAAAGGAAGGGAGTAAAGGATATCCACCATGCGCATTAAAAAAGCATCTGTTTTTCCGCCGACATACCCCGCAACCATTCCATAAGTGACCCCGATAAGTAAAGAAACCGAAGTGGCCAGTAAGCCCACTGCCAACGATATCCTTCCCCCGTAACTTGTGCGGGCAAATAAGTCCCGGCCCAGGCTGTCGGTGCCAAACCAGTGTTGTTTGCTGGGCCCTAGAAATTGCTCATCCAGGTTTTGCTCGTCATATTGGTATTCGCAGAAAAGCGGACCTATAAAGGAGAAGGCGACCACCAAAGCCAGAAGAATTAAACTCACCAAAGCCATCCGGTTTGAGCGTAAGCGTATCCACGCATCCCGGGTAAGGGAGGCACCTGCTTTTGTGCTCATCGCTGCTCCCTCGCTTTCGGATCCAGCCATGCCTGAAGAAAATCCACAAGCAGGTTAAGAATAATGATTAAGGTGGCGTAAAACAATACAGTTCCAAGAACCACGGTGTAATCCCGGTTAAAAGCGGCAGTCACAAAAAATTTCCCCAGGCCGGGGATGAAGAAAATACTTTCGATAATAAATGAGCCACTTACCAACCCGGCAAAGGCGGGCCCGAGGTAGGTAACCACAGGCAAAAGGCCACCCCGCATCGCATGCTTTACCAAGACTCTGCCGGGAGATGCCCCTTTGGCCCGGGCGGTTCGCACATAGTCCTGTTTGAGGGTTTCAAGCATGCCGGCCCTGGTCAGGCGGGCCACATAGGCCGCATAAAATAGGCCCAGGGTAAGTGAAGGTAAAATCAGGTCTGTCCAGGAGTACCATCCCAGGGCAGGGAGCAACTTGAGCTTGGTGGCAAAGACCATGATTAAAATCGGCCCGAGCACAAACGAGGGCAGGCAGATGCCCACCATTGCAATGCCCATGGGCAGGTAGTCCCACCAGGTGTTTTTTCGGAGAGCCGCGAGCATACCTGCAGGTAAGCCAATTAGCAGTGCAATCAAAAGGGCGGAAACACCAAGGCTGAGAGAAACCGGGAACGCAAGTTGTATAAGTTCCGATACATCCCACCCCACATATTTAAACGAGGGCCCAAGGTCCCCAGCGAGCAGGTTTTTCATGTAGAGCAGGTATTGATCGAAGAGCGGAAGATTGAGCCCAAAGTGGCTTTGTAATTTGATCTTAATTTCTTCGGGAATGGCTTTATCAGAGTCAAAGGGTCCCCCGGGAGCAAAGCGGGTCATGAAGAATGTCAGGGTGGCAATGACAAAGAGGGTGGGGATGGCTTGGAGTAACCTTGAGATAAAAAAATTCTTCACTTCGCCACCTCCCCCTTGAGGTAAACATATTTATAAGGGTGGTGGTCCAAAAGAGTGGGGTACCAGCCCTGAACACTGGGGTGACGCAGGGAGACATGAACATAAAAATACAAGGGCAATATGGGCATTTCGCTGGCCAGCAGCTCCTCACATTTTTGAAAATGGGTGAAGCGATCTTTGGGGTTCAATGCTCGTTCCGCCTGGGTCAATGCCTGGTCGTATTCCTTATTTGACCAACCGGTCAGGTTATTACCGTCGCCACTTCTCCAGAGGTGAAGAAAGGTATTGGCATCAACATAATCCCCGATCCATCCGGCCCGGGCGAGGGAGTAATCACCTTTCGATATGGTGGACAGAAAAACTTTCCATTCCATGTTTAACAACTGAATTTCAATCCCAAGGGCTTTTTTCCACATGGCTTGAAGGGCTTCAGCCACTTTTTTATGACCTTCCGATGTGTTGTAATTAAGTTCAATCGGTGGGAGCTTGGTCAGGCCATGATCTTTTAAGTAAGCGTTTAATAATTTCTTAGCCTGATCAGGATCGTACCCAAATCCATCGCTTGCGGTAAACCCTCCAGTATCTGGAGGGGTAAAGCAATAAGCCGGAAGCTGACCGCCCTTGAGTACTTTTTCCACCAGTAACTTTCGGTTGACCGAAAGGCTCAGGGCTTTTCTTACCCGCAGGTCATCAAAAGGGGGGGCCTCGACATTGAAACGGTAGTAATATGTGCCGAGATAAGGTTCAAAATGTATCCATTCCGGATGCTTATTTTGCAGGTATTCAATTCGGTCAGAAGAGACGGATTGGGTAACATGCAGAAACCCCGTACGGAAAGCTCTTTCTTCGGTGTCGGCCGTTTCGATGGGGTAAAAACGGATGCCGGAAAGCTGGGTGAGGTTGGCATCCCAGTAGTGCGGGTTGGCCCGCACCTCAATTACGGAATTGATCCGATGTTCCCTGAGACTAAAGGGGCCATTGCCGACAAAGTTTCCCGGCTTCGTCCAGGGCGTCCCCATCTTTTCAGAAGCCCCAAATTTCTCAATGGTGGGAGGGTGAACCGGGAACCATGAATAATGGTTGAGCAGTTCCAGGAAGTAAGGTGTCTGGTTTTCGAGGACCAATTCAAGGGTCCGTTCATCGATTGCCTGAACGCCCACATTTGCCTCCTTCCAGGTCTTTTCACCGGAGTGATAAGACTTCGCGTTTTTGAGCACATGAAGCATCGAGGCGTACTGGGCACCCAGAGAAGGGGTAAGAATTCTTCTGTAGGAGTATACGAAATCCTGGGCCGTCACCGGGTCTCCGTTGTGCCATTTTGCATTTTTTCGAAGATAAAAAGTGTAGGTCTTTTTATCTTCTGAAATTTTCCAGCTTTCGGCGGCTCCCGGTACAGGCTTTAATGTTTTGGGATCCTCACCCACCAGGCCTTCCAATAAAGCAGAGAGGATATTATGGGCGGCTACACTGGTGGCCAGGTGTGGATCCAGGTGCTGTGGTTCGGCCCCGAGCCCGAAGTGCAAAATTTGTTCATCAAGGGCTTTTTCCACATTAGATGGCGCGGTGCATGAGGCCAGAAAGCCGAAGGCCAGAAGACCACAGGCAAAATGAAAACTTTTTTTTCTAATAAAATGCATCAAGTTTTAGACTCTTTCAAAACTGAACAGGGTAGGGAACTTGGCAAGTAAAAGGATCAACAAAATGATTTTTATCTATTTCTTTTCTTTGCTCCTTGCAGGGAAGTCCTTACAAAGAGGGAAATCAATGCGAGATTATTTCATTAGAAGGTTCCTGTTGATACCCCCGACCTTGGTTGGGATCAGTATCGTGGTGTTTGCCATCACCCGCTTGGCCCCCGGCGGTCCCCTGGAGCAGGCGATGATGCAGATGCAGCAGGTATCCGAAGATGCAGGCGGGGGAAATGTCCAGGGGAACCAGGCTCTGTCCCAGGAGCAACTGGTGCAAATGAAAAGACTTTACGGCTTTGATAAGCCGCATTGGGAAGCCTACCTGATCTGGCTTGGCATCCTGCCCCGAGAGACCGAATTTAGGCAAATTCGCTTTTCTGGAAATGAAACCCAACTGATGGAGCGGGTACGGTTGCCCGCCTTCCACATTTCCGCCCTGGACTGGAATGAGGATGGGTATTTGCAGCCCCATGAATTCCCTGCTCATCTTTCTGCTTACATCCGTTTTGCGATGTTTGATCGCAATGGAGACGGGGAAGTGGATCGAGAGGAAGCGAGCCATCCGGGTGCCTGGGTCGAAGGTGCCCGGGAAAAAGTGATTCTGGAAAGAGCTTTGAATGACGAAGTTCATATTCTGAATCTCCCCAGCCTGCTGGGAAATTGGGAGGTTCGGATGAGGGAGAACGCGGAGGGGGAGGGCAATGCAAAGCCTGTGGCCGAGCTATACCTCAAGCGACATGACGGAGTGCTTCAGGGGAATTTTGGGATTTCCACCCGTTATGGGGAACCCGTGGTTCAGGTGATTATGGATCGTCTGCCGATTTCATCTTATTTCGGCCTCCTGACTTTTTTGATAAGCTATGCGGTCTGTATACCGCTCGGGATTTTAAAGGCGGTGAAGCATAATACCTGGTCGGATGACCTGAGTTCGGTTTTGATTTTCTTTGGTTATGCCGTGCCGGGGTATGCCTTAGGCTCACTGTTGCTGCTGTTTTTCTCTGTGCGCCTTGACTGGTTGCCTATGGGCGGCTTGACCAGTGATGGCTTTGACCAGCTGAATGCCTGGGAACAATTTCTGGATTTGGCCTCCCATACATTTCAGCCTTTATGTTGTTACCTGGTCGGTGGTTTCGCATTCCTGACCATGCTGATGAAAAACCACCTGATGGATAACCTGGCTGCGGATTATGTCAGAACAGCCATGGCCAAAGGGGTATCCTTTGGGAATTCTGTCAAATATCACGCCCTGCGCAATTCTTTGGTGCCGATTGCGACCAATGTGGGGCACCAGGTTACTCTTTTTGTTTCAGGTTCTTTTCTAGTGGAGACCATTTTTGATATCGATGGGTTTGGCCTGCTGGGTTTTACCTCTGTGATTGACCGGGATTATCCGGTGGTCATGGGTGTTTTAACACTGTCTGCTTTTCTTATGCTTTTGGGCAATGTTCTTTCGGATGCATTGGTGGCGTGGGTGGACCCAAGGGTAAGGTTTGAGTAAGGTGATATGATTTCTTTTCAACTCAATCCTCTTACCCGAAAGAAACTGCAAAGGTTTCGGTCGATCAAGCGTGGCTATTGGTCTTTTATCGTTTTGCTTGGGATGTACGGCCTCAGCCTGGGAGCGGAGCTTTTTGTAAACAACAAGGCCCTGCTGGTTTATTACGAGGGTGAATTTTTCTTTCCCACCTATGCCGATCAAATCGAAGGTACGCGTTTCGGTTTGGGTTATTCTTACGAAACAAACTACCGGGATTTGAAGCAGAAATTTAAGGATAACCAAAGGGGGAATTGGGTCATCTTACCGATAGTTCCCTATGATCCTTATGAAATGGATTACCGGGAAGAAACTGCAACCGGACTGTCACCCCCCAACCTGGAAAAAAGACACTTCCTTGGAACCGACAAAACTGAAAGAGATGTCCTCGCCCGCTTACTCTATGGGTTTCGGATCGCCATGACTTTTGCCATTGCTTACCTGATACTCACCTACCTGATTGCCACGGTGGCGGGCAGCCTGATGGGGTATGGGGGAGGAAAGACCGATATGATCGGTCTGCGTTTTGTGGAAACCTGGGCCAATGTGCCTTTTCTTTACATGGTGATTATACTGGTCTCGGTCATGCCGGGCTGGTGGGGAGTCGGATGGCAGGTTTCCTCCTTATTATTGATCATGGTGCTCTTTTCATGGACAGGTATGGCTTATTATGTGAGAGCTTCCATTTATAAAGAAAAGGCAAGAGAGTATGTGGCCGCAGCCCGGGTAATCGGTGCCAGCCCCGGTCGAATTGTTTTTCGCCATTTACTGCCCAATGTCATTTCAACCCTTGTGACTTTTGCCCCCTTTACCATTGCCGCCGCGATTTCTTCTGTAACCGCCCTGGACTTTCTTGGTTATGGCTTGCCCCCGCCTACACCAAGCTGGGGAGAGCTGTTAAAGCAGGGGGTCAATAACTTGCGCATCGCCCCGTGGATTGTAATCTCCACGGTGAGTGTACTGGTGCTTACCTTAACCCTGGTTACCTTTGTGGGGGAAGCTGTCCGGGAGGCTTTTGATCCCAAGAAATTTTCAACCTATGAATGATATGAAAAAATATAAAACCTATTTATTTTTAACCCACCTCCTTTCCCTATCCTTTCTTATTTTTACTGGTTGTGACAATAATCAGTTAAAGCCACCAAGAGATCATTCCTCCGGGGCCGAACAAAGTGAGCATCATACCCCATTTCCCATTGACCGTGAGTTGGCCAGGGAACTGGCGAGGGAATTTGGGAAAGAATTTGCCCAGGAATTTGTTCGGCAGATGCGGGAGTCCAATGCCTCTTTCACCCTGCCCGAAGCAGGTAAAGGACCGCAAAAATTGATTTCCTCTTTTTCCGGCCTAGTGAATGAGGAGGGGGTGCCGCACCCATTACTTCGCCACTGCACCGAGGATGTCTTGGAATATTACAAAAAACACGCGGATTGTTTTATCATGGCAACTTCAGCGGATATTCCTGATGGGCTTACCTGGCAAGACGGCTCCGGGGAGGAGGAATTTTCTTCTCCTCTCGCCAAAAAAGGAGGAACCTGGCAGGTATACACCAGGGATTTCCCCCGGACTTTTCGCACGGTTGGGCCCGATGCCAATGGGGCTTTCCGCAGTTATCTTCTTGATTATAATTCCGTGGGCTTGGTTCACACCCACCCTAATTCGGATGGATATTACCCTGGCCTGGCCAAGTCTTGGGCCGTGGCAGAGGATGGAGCCACGGTGTTCTACCGCCTGGATCCGACTGCCCGGTATAGTGATGGAAAGCCGGTGAAAGTAAGTGATTATTTTTTCTTTCTTTATTTCATGCGCAACAAGCACATCCAGGCTCCTTGGTACAATGACTTTTACGGAAAGGATAAATTCAAAAAAATTACGATTTACAACGAGGACACCCTTTCTGTTACTTTTTACAAAGCGAAGCCGGACATTGTGGAGCGGGCATCCATTCTGCCCAAGCCCGAACATTTTTACATAGAACTGGATGGTGAGTTTTTGAGCAAATACCAATGGAATCCCGAGCCTACCACCGGTGCCTATGTCGTGTATCCCCAAAATGTGGATAAAGGGAAATCGGTAACCCTGGTTCGCCAAAAAAACTGGTGGGCGGATCAGAAAAGATTTTTTCGCTATCGCTTTAATCCGGATCAAATTAAAGTCACGGTTATCCGCGATTATAACAAGGCATTTGAGGTTTTCCTCAAAGGGGACCTCGATATGTTTGGCTTATCTAAATCTGAGTTTTGGTATGAAAAACTGCCGAATGATCATCCCTTGGTTGTCAATGGGTACCTCAGTAAGGTTACTTTTTACAACCAAACCCCACCGCCTTCGTATGCCCTGAGAATCAATTCTCAGCAGCCTCCGATGAATGATTTAAATATACGCAAAGGGTTTCACCATGCCATTAATTTTGACCTGGTTTTAAAGAAGATTTTCCGGGGCGATTTTGTCCGTATGAATTCGGTGGCCGATGGGTATGGTGCCCGGTCTCATCCCACGGTCCGGGCCCGCGAGTTTTCCGTACAAAAGGCCAAGAATTTTTTTGCCAAGGCCGGGTATTCCAAACTCGGGCCCGATGGTGTGCTGGTAAATGGTGCGGGGGAAAAATTATCGGTGGAGGTTTT
>Ga0255755_1000559_pt1 | contig 38716 bp, 26 predicted proteins | sample 011ome_18_FD_179955 | JGI IMG/M metagenome (GOLD analysis project Ga0255755, IMG submission 179955) | Coastal salt marsh microbial communities from the Groves Creek Marsh, Skidaway Island, Georgia - 011501BT metaG (version 2) | ecosystem: Environmental > Aquatic > Marine > Intertidal zone > Salt... | reverse complement strand
CTCGACATTATTAAACGCACCAGCAGCAGTCATCATCGTCCGAACATTTACTCTCGTAAAAGTGGATAAAAAAAAGTGAAAGTGAAGATGATGATGATGACAACAACAACAACAGCAAGAACAACAACACCAACATCATCAACGACGTCATCACCAATAGTATATAATTCTAGTAGAAGTAGCAGCAACGGCACGGCTACGACCACATCGAGAGTTATGCTAGGAAGACGAGGAATGATGACGACGAGTGATGATTTCAATAGTAGACGCATATTATTTCATAGCAGCAACAACAAAAGCAGCAGCAGAAACAAAAGAAAGTCTCTGACTCTTCGCGCCAACGCTGCTTTGGCGAGTAAAGGCGAAGTGTCGCTTTTAGATTACGGTGCTGGAAACGTTCGTTCCGTTCGAAACGCGATGCAAAAGCTCGGGTACACGGTCAAAGATATCAAATCTCCGGAAGATATCCTCGCGGCGAAGAAACTGGTCTTCCCTGGCGTCGGCGCCTACGGGTCCGCCATGGACATTTTGCGCGAGAGAAAGTTAATCGAACCTTTGAGAGAATACGTTTTGGATGGAACGAAACCATTCATGGGTGTGTGTTTGGGCTTACAGTTACTGTTCGATGGGAGCGAAGAGTCGGGAGGCGTAGAAGGTTTGGGTCTGATTCCCGGGACGGTGACCAAGTTCACGGGAGACGATTTAATCGTGCCGCACATTGGATGGAACGTGAACGAAGTCAAAAGAGAATCGTACTTGATAGATTTACAAAAAGATGATCCATCATCTGCTTCGGTTTCCGAGAGAGTATATTTCGTGCACTCGTATCGAGCGTTGCCGAACGAAAACAACAAGGATTGGGTTTTATCGACGTGCGATTACGGGAGCGAACCGTTCATTTCAGCCGTGCAGAAAGGAAACGTCATGGCGACGCAGTTCCACCCGGAAAAGTCTGGCTTCACTGGTTTAAAGATTTTCGACCAGTTTCTTTCCGGCGGTAAGAGCGAAATGGAAACGTCCTCGGCGTTGCCGTCCTCGGCGAGCTCGGATGCCGTGCGGAAAGGGTTGGCTAAGCGCGTCATCGCGTGCTTGGACGTGCGCAGCAACGACGCCGGCGATTTGGTCGTCACCAAAGGCGACTCGTACGACGTGAGAGAAAAAAGCGAAGGAGAGAGCGGCGACGTTCGTAACTTGGGTAAACCCGTCGAACTCGCGAAGAAATACTTCGACATGGGCGCCGATGAGGTGAGTTTTCTGAACATTACCGGGTACCGCGACACGCCGTTGAAGGACGCGCCGATGATTGACGTTTTGAAACTCTCCAGCGAAACCGTGTTTGTGCCTTTAACCGTCGGCGGCGGTATTCGCGATTTTACCGACTCGAACGGTAAACATTACTCTTCTTTAGAAGTCGCCTCGGCGTATTTTGCCTCGGGAGCCGATAAGGTGTCCATCGGAAGCGACGCCGTGGAAGTCGCGGAGAAGTTTTACGCCAACAACGAACAGGGCGATGGAACGAGTTCTATTGAAACCATTTCCAATCGATACGGGTCTCAAGCCGTCGTGATATCCATCGACCCGAGACGCAAATACGAAACCGACCCGAAAAACACAAAGAACAAGTGCATAGAAACCAAACGAAAATTAGGACCAAACGGCGAGAAATATTGCTGGTTTCAGTGCACCATCAAAGGTGGGAGAGAAGGACGCGATATTGGCGCGTACGAGTTAGCCATTGCGATGGAAAAGTTAGGCGCGGGTGAAATTCTTTTGAACTGCATAGACGAAGACGGACAAGGTAACGGTTTCGACCACGAGCTCGTGAAAATGGTTGCGGACGCGGTGAAGATCCCCGTCATCGCCTCCTCCGGCGCCGGACACCCGAGGCACTTTTCTGAAGTTTTCGGAGCCGTTCCGGCGTGTTCGGCGGCGCTCGCGGCTGGAATCTTTCACAGAGACGAAGTGACTGTGAAGGAATGCAAAGAAGATATGGCGAAATCCGGGTTACCGACGCGTCTTTAATAAAAAATTGGTGGTAATTTAGTTAGTTTTAAAACTTTCTTTTAAAAAAAGTTATACATTTGAAGAAGCTTTCCTTTCTTCGTCGTCGTCGTCGTCCCCAAAAACTAGAAGAGCCTCACACGGTGGCGTTCTTTTCTCCGGTCTCCGCACCAGATGCGGACGGCTCGCGCATCTCACTCACCGTCGCCGCGCTCGTCGCTCGCTGATTTTTCAAATACGCTTGGTAATACAACGATCCGAAAACCATCGCGGTCCCGAGCCATTGCATGAACGTCAACGGGTGCATAAAAATCAAGCACGACAACAGAATAGACAAGAACTGTCTGGTCGTCATGATTGTCGCGAACAGCAACGCCCCGAATTCACGAATCGTGTACAAGATGCACAACTGTCCTAACATTGCGGCGACGCTCAAAGTGCAAATATCTTGCAACACCGCCGGGTGTCTCCCGACAAACGCCACCGCGTCGAAAAACGCCGAATCCGAAAACAACCACAAAGCACTAATAGATGCCGAACATAAATTCACCCACAGCATTTGATTATACGTTTCCATCTGGTACCCTTTGAACAACTTATCTTGAAACGTGGACGTGAACCCGTCGAAACCGAGGTATCCCAACATCAACCCGACGCCGTACATGCTCGTATCTTTCCCACCTTTCCCGTGATGTTTCGCCGCGCTCGAGGACACGTCCCCGTACAAAGCAAACATCGTGCATCCTAACGTCACGCCTGCGGCGATGAAATAATCTTGCATGACGTACCGTCTCTGATTAATTAAATATCCCCAAATCATCACCGGAATCATCTTCGCGCACTTCCCTAAAGTTTGTACCGGAAACGAGACGTATTTCAACGCTTCGTATTGACAATACGTCGCGATGACGTTGGATAAACTGACCGCGCAGTATCGATGAATACCCGCGACAGGTTGCACGTTCCCTCTCGAATACGCCAAAATCCCCATCGCCATTAAACAGGACAAAAGTCTGTTCGATAATACTAAAAACACGGAGAACTTAAAATACTCTTCGTTTTCTCCGTCCGTTTCGTACGGTCGAGTCATGATTCGTTCTTGCAATAAACCGTACACGAGTAAAGATCCGACGACGCCGACGACGCATCCTAAAATTTTCAGCGCTTGCGGGTGCTGCATGAGCTGTTTGAATGAAGATCCTGAAGACGATGAAGACGAGGAGGGAAGAGACGATTGAGAGTTCGACATTTGATTATATATTATTATTAAGATGTTGTTGTCAAAGTTCTTCTTCTTCTTCTTCTTCTTCTTCTTCTTCTTCTTCTGAGGAAAATTTTGTATCTCGAACTTTTCTCAAAAAAAAAACAAAAAAAGGGGGGTGATTTCAGTCCATTTTTTTCACCACCACACAAAAATACGCGCAAAAAATAAGCAAAGAAAAGTTGTTTAGGACAAAAAAAAGAATCGATCGATGACGACGACGACGAACGAAACCACGACAACGCCGCAAAGACGACGAGACGTCGGACACATCCGATCCGTTCTCGCGTCGACGACGTTGCGTTCGATGCTGTCGCAGATCGATCGCGCGAAACAAGGAAGTTTAGCAGGAGCGGGGTCTTTCGTCGTTTCTCTTGGACACGACGATACGTGCGAGACGGCACTCAACACGTTGAAGAGATACAACGTTTTATCGGCGCCAGTTTTGGTGCAAAATGTCGGGTTGAATCGTGAAGACGAAAGAGCGACGTGTTTGGGTTTTTTCAGCGTCTCGGACGTGATCGATCCTCTCTTGGAAGCTTTCGAAGACGAGAAAAAGTTGGAGAAGATGGAAGATCCAATCAACATGTTGCAAGCGATGTCGTTGTTACGAAAAGTAGCGCCTGAAGTCTTCTCGAAGAAGATTATTCAAATCGGCAATCTCAGCGACGTGGATTTAGTCTTTGAACCGTACGCGAAAGAGTTGTCGATTCTGGAAGCGATGGAGAATTTCTTGGCGAACCAACACCATTTAGTGCACAGACTCGGCGTCTTCGACCCGCACGGGGAGATACATCGCATAATCTCGCAATCCGACATCATCAAGTTTTTGCAAATGAAGAACGAACAAGGTGTTTTTAAAGAGTTATCGAGATTAACAGTCCAAGATTGCGGTTTTTGCTCCTCGGAAAGAGCGCTCGGTCTCTGTTGCGTCGAGCCGCACGAACTTACGATCAATGTTCTGAAAAAACTGCGCGATCGAGATATCTCGTGTGTCGGCGTCGTGTACGAAGATGTGTTAATCGCGAACTTTTCAGCATCCGATCTCAGACGCGTGACGAAAGATCACGTCTCTATTTTGGGGTTACCGATCGCAGAATTCTTGGCATTGTCTCATCGCACGAGTTACGGCGGGTACTCGCATATCGAGAGTCAGCACGTGAGTCACGCGTTCTTCCAAAAGATGAACGAAGACAGTCCAACCGCGGTCGATCGACGGGATAAAGCAATCGAAAAAGACGAAATATTTTTACAGACCGTGGGAGTGTCGGCGACGATCTCTGATGTTTTGAACGCGCTTACGTACGTTCACCGCGTGTGGGTGGTCGTCGAAAAACCGAAACTGAATGCTGGAAAGCCTCTCGACGTTATTACGTTGACGGATGTTCTTCGTCTGTTCATCTCGGAAGAAAACGATGCTTTCGGCGAAGAGAATAAATAAGAAGAAGTCTTAAAACTTAAGTGCTGTGGGTACTTTCAAGAAGAAATAAACACTCTGTCGTATGAACACAACACACTAGCACTATATCACTTACGCTGTTTTCGCCCTTGTTTTCTTTGAAACGCGTTTCCTCCTGCCGATCTCGACGGCGCTTTCGTCGGTCTCGCCGGCATTTTCTGTTCGCGCCTTCGAAGATGTTTCGCAATTTTCCCTCTATCGTACTCTTCGTCGAGCTCGTCATACCCGCGAGACTTTTTAACGTTCTTTTTCTGAGATGTACTAACTTGCTGGCGCATTCCCATCGCGCGACTTTTATTATTATCGTCGTCGTCGTCGTCGTTCCAACCTCGAGTATTTTTATCTCTTTGCGCTCGTGATTTCAAGAATGTCTTTATCATGTTTCCTTTATCCCTCTTATTTTCCTTATCTCCTTCCTCGTCGTATCCTTCGTCGTCGTCGTCGTCGCTATACGATGCTCGTTTACTGCGTCTTCTTTGCTTGCCGATGCCGAAATCAGGTGACTTTGATCCGCTTCTATTTTGCTTGAAGAGTTTTGATTTTACCACGTCGCGAGAATTCTTCCCGGCTGAGCGCCCGGCGCCTCGCTTCCCGTTTCTTCTCGCCGATATCACCGTAACTACGTCTTCTTCTTCTTCTTCCTCGTCTTTTCTTTCGTCTTCTTCGCTGCTGCTAGGGCTATTGCTGATATTTTTATCTCGTTTGCTTTTCCTCGTCATCACCTTCTTCTCCTTCTCTCTTTCTTCATCGAGCTTTCTTTTCTTCGCTTGGAAATCTCTCGTGAGTTCGTCCATTCGATTTTTATCCACGTTTCCAGTGTTTGTTTTCCTCGTCGTCATCGTCCCCGGAGCGTTGCGTAAAGAGTAAAAGAGAAGGTACGCCTTTTGTCTCAAAACGGTCTTTTCGGAAACATTCGTGACGGATTCGTCGTCCATCTCAAACCAGAATCCATTTTGCGCTTTGACGTAAGAATAATAATGACCAGAGTTCATGGAACTTCCCGCGTGGACTAAAACACCAATCAAATCGTACACCGAGGACGACGATGAAAAAGCTTTCTCCGTGCTACTACCACCCATAATATCATCGAGAACGGCGTTATTAGCACATTTACTCCTCTTCTTCCCGCGGCGACCTTCGTTAATTTTCAAAATTGAGGTTAAATACGATGTTAAATCTAACACCAACGGGTATTCGATAAACTGCGATAACTTCCCTCTCCCGAAAGGAACAAACTCGAAACGCTTCAGTTGGATTTGCAACACGTTTGGAGCTTTATCCACGCTGAATTGCTTCTTCGCTCGCGATAACTTCTTGCACCCTTCGCATCTATACTTGTTATCGCCGTCTAGAACTTCCACTCGCGTGAACAACTTAAGCGCTTGTTCTAAAGATTTCACCTTCGCGCACTCTAAACTCATATCCATGCACGGATCTAACTTTGCCGACTCTCTCCCGCAGCTTTGACACGTCACGCACGAACGCAACTGCCCACCGAATACGCGCCAAATGAACGTCGTTTCCGCCTCTTTCGACTCTGGATCGATTGCATTCGCAGTAAGCTTCTTTCCATTTCGAGTATTCGACGAGCTTCCGTCGTCCACCCGGCCTAACATGCAACACCTCTTGTGCATGGAATCTAACAAACACCTCGCGAATTCGTGGGAATCCTCTTGTCTTCCTTTCTTAAACGTCTTCGACAGCGCGCGAATATTCTTCACGAACGCCGTCGGTGGTACCGCGTGATGCTTGTTCTTGGAATGTATCAACGTGTTCTTTACTAAATTACCCATCTCGAACAACGAGTTGAATCCTGAGCTCAAATTTTTATGCTTTTGATGTTCGTTGTTCAAGAAAAAGTTTGCCAAAGCTGGCGTATACGTGAGGCACTGCAAAACCGCGTTTAAAAAGCAGGTGTTGCCTAAATTTTGCAAACCAGAGCCGATCTTAGAGACGGTTTGCCATTCCATTTGAATCTTGGAAAGAGGATATAAGTCGTTTCCTTTCTCTTTTTCTTCCTCTTCTTCCTTCTTTCGCTTCTTATTTATGTTCGCGCGAGTATCTTCGTTGTCTTTTTGAGATGATTTGTTGTTCTTATTACCATCTCTATTCTCATTCAATCCATTCAATACTATCGTTCTTCCTACTCTCCGTCGTCCATTTTGACCACTGGTGTTGTTGTTCGTCATCATTCCTCCCAATATTGACGACGGTTCCGCTCGTCTGTATTTTTTGTTGTTATATTTTGTTGTTGTTGTTGATTATGGTGATGTTAAAGGTGTCAGTCACTTCTACTAAAATTTGATCTCTTTTTGGCATCAATTCCCGCCACGCGACGACGACGACGCGGTTCTTTGTTTCGAAAACAAAGAACGTCTCTTAACGAAGAAGACGAAGACGAAGATGACAAAGGAAAATAAGAAGAAACTACCACACAAAAAGGATGAGTGGATTTCTTTTTGTGTTTGATTTCCCCAATTTTGATGTTAAAGAGAATTTGAGTTCACAACTCTCAATTTGAGTAGAGTAAAGTAAATTCACACAACACGATTAGTATACCTGGCTGGAACAAAGTTCACTCGTCTCGACGCTCTGAAAGATGCGATACCGTTTTGGGGGTCGATCAGTGGTGGTAATACTACGGTGTTGTCTCTCTTCTTCTTCTTCTTCTTCTGTTTCATTTATTATTCAGAGAAGAGATGATGAAAAGAGAGAGAGAGAGTATGTATAAATACAAAAGAGAGGAGAGAAAACAGTTTCAAAGTGTGGCTTATTTCTCAGTCAGTTGTTTTTCAAGCACTTCGAGTTTTGCTTTAATTTTTTTTCGCGAAAGAATTTGCTCTCACAAACAACAACAACAGAGAACAACAACACCAATACTCATAGAACAAACGCTTTTCGCGTCGTGATAACATAATACATTTTACGCGCAAAAGCAATCAAAATCAATCATGTTTGAGGAGTACAACCAGGTGGTGAAAACGGCGAAAGAGCTTTCGAGAGAAGACTTCGAGAGTTTTGAGTTTCAACCGAAGAAGAAAGTTCGGGAAATGTTTGAGAAGTTGATGACTGCGACTACTGAAGAAGAAGAAGAAGAAGAAGAAGACGATAAAGAAGAAGAAGAGAAAAAGAACAAAAAGGATGCAACGACGACGACGACGAAGAAGCGGAAAGCAACGACAGAGAAGACGAATGATAACTTATTAGCTTCTTCTTCTTCGAATCTGTCGACCGTGATGAAAATGATGCGACAGATTTCACCCACTGAGTTGGCGTGTAAGTTGAACTCGAAACATAAAGACGCGGAGGAGAAACCGACAAGTTCGGAGAGAATCCTCTCTAGATTATTATCGACCTCTTCTGCGTCGACGACGAAGAGTAAGAAAGGAGAAAAGAAACCGCCAGAAACCGTACAGGTAAAAAAGAAGAAGAAAACGAAAGAAGAAGGAGAACCGGCGGCCGAAGCCGAAGAGCAGGAGGTGGAAGAGGAAATAGACGAGAGATTAAAGCTCGCGAGAGAAGCCATGGAGGCGGCGAAAACGTCCAGAAAAGTGCACAAAATAAAAGACCACGGTGGTTTGAAAGCGGTGATCGAGAAAAGAGACTTTGCCGGGATGGTCATGGAGGTGGAAAAGACGTACAAAGAGGGCTCGAAAGAGGCGAAAGCGGCCGAGGAAAAGGAAAATCTAAAAGGACAAAAAATGAGCGGCTTAGACGCTTTGATTGCCAAGATTGAGAAATCAAAGAAGATGAGCGTGCTAGATAAGACGAAGATGGATTGGAAGAAAGTGAAAGATTCGAACGAGGAGATTGACGAGGAGTTGGAAATGCACAGAAAGTCCAAAAACACGTACACCGAACAACAATCGTTTTTGCAACAAGCCGAGTATCGAGAATACGAAAAGGAAAGAGACGCGCGTTTGGCCGCAAACGCTCGAAGAGGCCCGGGGATTTAATTATAGATGTAATAGTAATAGTTTTAAATGGATAAGTCCATGTATATATATACATATATACATATATAATAATAAAATCCTAATCTCAAACGTGTGTGGTAAATAATTTGTGTTACAGTCGTCCTTCGGCACGAGAGAGAGAAAGAGATCTTCAATGACAACAATAACAATGATTTGTCATATTCATCATCGTCCAATCTGCAACTCTAATAACGCATCGACAAACAGTTTCATATGTTTCTTTTTCTTTTTATCTCGTCAACTCTTTTTTCTAAATAGTATCTCTTCTTCTTCTTCTTCTTCTTCTTCTTCGAGAAAGAGAGAGAGTAAATTCGCGCACTTCCGCAGAGGGGTACTACTTCCACTCCTCTCGCTCAATTCTCTCGTTCTTGTTCTCTTCTATAATTCACTCTCTTTCTCTCATAGTAATAACATACACATGCGCGGCGTGTATTTGAATACACTGATATCAGCTCACTCTGTCACACGCGCACACGCATATATCTTACTTAGATCGTGCCAGAAGGTTGCCCAGGCCTCGGCGGCATCATAAACGAAAAGAACCCGTTCGACTCGGACGCGTCGTCGATGAACAAGTCATCCGGCACTCTCGCCGCAGAGTGCGCACCAATCCCCAACAAAGCCACGCCCATCCCGGAGAATATATACGTCCCCGCGGAGGACAAGAAAAATATAATCAACGCGGATAAACCAGTCATGCCTAACATTTTCTCTCTCGAAGACACTTCTCGTTCGCCAATCTTCAAAGGTTCTTGACGAATCATAAACACGTACGCCCACGCGGCGGAGATTGCGCTCAAAATCAACAAACTCGACGGATGATACAAAATAAACGCAGATAAGATCCCCATCGTGGCAATCATGTAGTTAATTTTGAAGTAGTTCAAGTTCTTTTGCATTCGACTGGTGGCGTCGGAAAAACTCGCCGGTTTCGAATACGCCGTTCTATCGAGAATTTCTGACATTGGTTTTCTTTGGGAGAAGACGTGTAAGGAGACATCTTTAATTCTCGCAGCGGCGGTGATGACCGGCTGCAACGGAGAGTTGGAAGGGGTGTCCGCAACGGCAGCTGAAGAAGTCGGAGTTCCGGTGGACATTTTATTATTCTTTATTTATTATAATAATAGTTTGATATGTGCGCGCGCAGAAAGAAATGTGTGGATTATTGCACACTTTTGCAAGATCTTCGTCTTAATTTGGTTTCCCCCCCTTTTTCCTTCTCAAAATGAGATATCCGAAAAATAAGAGAGAATTTCTGGTCCAAAATGCTCCTGAGCTCCCCCCATTAGGGTTTAACAGTCTTAGAAAAATTCCTTTTCCTCTTTCTCTCAAAAAGTCACACCAAGAAAGAACGTCAAAGTGTTAACTTTTGTGTTGTTCTTGAAGAACATAGGAACAACATCAATAATAGTAGTGTTATCATCCTATTAGACGACGATTTTCGTGTGTTGTTGAGAGAGACACAATAATAACAACAACATCAACATCATCATCAAAGAGAGGAGAAAACAGAGTTTAACAGAGAATAATATACTTTCAAACTATTATAGACGATGACGATGATGTTGACTTCAACAACAACGATATCTTCTTCTTCTTCTTCTTCTATCCATCATCATTTTTCGGGAAGGAGTTGTACGACGCGATCGAATAATGAGTTACGACGCAGCACAAACATCACCAAAACAAACAAAATAAGAAACAAAATCAAAGCAGCGGCTGCGGAACCGCCGGTGCTGCCATACAGAGTCGGACACGGGTTTGATTTGCACCGCTTGGAATCCACTGCGGAATTCCCAGAGTTGAAGTTGATATTAGGCGGCATCGAAGTGCCGCACGATCGCGGGTGCGTCGCGCACTCGGATGGGGACGTTTTGTTGCACTGCGTGGTAGATGCCATCACTGGCGCGCTCGGTTTGCCGGATATTGGCCAGTTGTTCCCGGATAACGATCCGAAATGGAAAGGCCAAACGTCGGACGTGTTTATTTACGAAGCCATTCGATTGATGAAAGAAGCCGGGTACGAGTTGGGGAACATCGATTGCACATTAATCGCGCAAAGACCGAAGATTTCGCCGCACAAAGAAAAGATTAAGAAAAACTTGGCGAAGTTGTTGGACGTGCACGAATCCGTGGTGAATGTCAAAGCGAAGACGCACGAAAAGGTGGACTCTTTGGGAGAAAATAGAAGCATCGCGTGCCATACTGTTGTGATGTTGATAAAAGCGTAAAACATTCAAACTCGTATTTGTTATTATTATATAGAAATTAGTGTATCTCTCTGCTCTGATGTCTCTCTCTCGTTTGCTTTGTATGTATGTAAATCGTCGTGTTGATTATTTACCGCCACTCGTGATGTAATCTTCCAAGACGTCAATCTCTTCGTCCTGTTCCGCAATCAACGCCTTCACCACGTCGCCCAACGAAACGATGCCTTCCAACGTCTGCGACTCGGTATTGATAACTGGAATGTGTCTGAAATGACCACTTGTCATCGCTTGCATCGCAGCTAAAACAGAACAATACGGTTCCACTGAAATGAGTCGTTTCTCTCCCGTCGATTCGTCCTCCGCTGGTGTCATAATCTCTCTCACCGTCGTCAAGTCTGTGACTTTATTCGTCGCCACCGCTCTCAAATAATCTCTTTCGCTCACGATACCGGCTATCGCGTTACTCTTAGGCGAGTAATACAATTCTTCCAGATGAATCTTCTTGCTCTTATCCACGTCGAGCTTATGAAAGTCCATCACAACCAGCGCTCCGACGTCCATAGCGTGCATCTTCCTCACCGCGTCGTCCACCGAAGCGTCGAGCGTCGTCCTATTTTATATTTTTATCACGTACAGTCAGACAGTCAGAAAAGCTTTTCGAGAGGTTTTACGATAAAAAAAGAATAACGCGCGCGTTCGTAAAGTAAAGCGTTGAGTAATGGTAGTAGTAGTCGTTCGTCGTCTTACCAGTGCGCTCGTTTCGCCAGCGATCCTTCCTTTCGCTGCTTGCTCTTCACGATGTCATCGACGACGACTGGCTTGTACACGCAGTGTCCTTTATCTTTCCGTATTTTTGCGTTTATTTTCACCTGTTTGCACAAGCAAAACGTCTCGGTCGTCGTCGTTTGTTGTTGTTGTTGTTGTTGTTCAGTTTCCTCCGCGTCAGCCGCCGCCGCCGCCGCCGCTGTTATCCTCCTCCTCGTTTTCGAGAAGAGGAGCTCATCCACCAAAGCTCTTCCTCCTCCTCCTCCTCCTCCTCGCGAGGACGAGGACGAGGAAGAGAGAAAAGTTCTCGCCGCTCGACGCATCGTGCTCTTCTGTTGTTTCTGTGTGCTCTTTTTTTGACGAGCGCTTTTCAATCGACGATCGAGTATTTTTTTCTAATCTCTCTCTCCACAAAAAAAAACAAGAATGAGCAAAAGAAGCTTCTTGGGGGATGGAACTACTCTTTCTTCTTCTTCTTCTCTCATCATCTCTGCCGCTACTTCTGCTGCTTCTGTTCACCCACTCTACCAAAAGCTACTCTCTTCTCTGCTGACGACAAAGACGCAACAACGAAATCATCGTCATCATTTTTGTCGCCGTTCTTGGTATTCTTCAGAGAGTAATAAAGAAGAATTAGAAAAAGAAATTGGATATTACACCGGGAAAAAACGGAATCCGTTGACGGACACGCGTTTACACCAATACGATCAAAGACCTCCACCGAACGCGTTGTGCGAGATATGCTCGAGGCGATTTTGCTCGTGCGAAGAAAATAGAACGATGAAGCGTAAACCAGAAATGCCTGGACCGGAGGACTGTTGTCAATCCTCGCCGCAATGTAAGTTTTGCGTTTGGACGATATACGACGAACAGTTGGCAGAATACGAAACGAATAAAGAGTTGTACATGGATAAGTTGAAGTAAAATGCATGAAAAAGAAGGAGAAGAAGATGAAGTAAAAAGCATCGACATTGTTCATGAAGACGATACGTACATCGTCTTCCAGAACGGTTTGCGATTGAGCAAACCGTACGCGTTTGATTTCATCGCCAACGTCAAGAGAAGATGGTGCGAGGTTGAAAATGAAGAAGAGAATAACATCGTTGATATCTTTCACAAGGAGTTTCCGAATTTGCCGAGAGAGTACTACGCGCAAGCTTTCAAAGATGGACGGTTACGCGTAGAAGATAAAAACGCATCTTCTGTATCTCGGAGTCACAAAAAGAAGAGGAAAAAAGAAGACGACGAGAAAGAATATTTTCCAGCCTTGGTTCCAGGACAAACCGTTCGCCACTTGGTGCACAAACACGAGCCGCCGGTGCTTTGTTCCGAGAACGAGATTGAAATTTTAGAAGAAGTAGACGATATCGTCGCCGTGAGAAAGCCGGCAACTGTTCCGGTGCATCCAACCGGACAGTATCGAAACAATTCAGTGGTGGAAATCTTGCGTCAACGTTTACCAGAGATGAATGATAAAAAGAATACTTCTCCTCCTCCTCCTTTGTTACCTTTGCACAGGCTCGATAGGAACGTTTCTGGGTTGTTGCTCATGGCAAAAACGTCCAAGGCGGCTAAGATTGCGACAGATTTAATCGTTTCAAATAAAGTTCGAAAGGAGTACGTCGCGAGAGTGAAAGGTTTGTTCAGTAAGGAAACGACGTGTGAAGTACCTCTTGGGTTTTGCGGCAAAACGCACGTCGCCACGTGGCCATCTGATTCTTCAACACCTTCTCCTTTATATAAATCAGCCAAGACGTCGTTTACACTGATCAAACACTTTTCAGAACTGGACGAAAGCTTAGTGCGATGCGTTCCAGAAACCGGGCGAACGCACCAAATTCGAGCGCATCTACAAATACTCGGACATCCAATTGCGAACGATGTCGTATACGGCGGCCGATTGTCGCCGGGACAAACGAAGCTACAAGACGAGTATCAGAAAATGTGCCATAGTTTCACACTCAACGACGACCGCCTTCGTCGCGAGGACGCAAGAGCTGCTGCTACCAATGACGACACTTTTAAATGGGATAAAATCAAACATACCACCGAGTGTCCACATTGCCCGTTGGTGTGTTGGTTTGGAAGTCGCGCGACGCACGATTTGGAAGCTATTTATTTACACTGCATCAAGTATAGTTTTAAAGAGAGTTGGACGTTTGAGTGTTTGCCGTTACCGAACTGGGCAGAGGAGGGTTCGTTTTAATAGTAGCGTGATAGTAGTGATAGTAGTAATAGTAATAGCAGTACTAGTAGTAGGCCATAGCCGCGCGTTAATTAAAATACTGTACCGTAGGTACACGTATTATTATTTATTCTTACGACACGAAACAAAAAGGGGGCCGACTTCTCTCTAATACCAATCGCTTTCGATCCCAATCTTCCGAACGCTCCTCACCGGCAACGCGTAAATCGGGTCAATTTCTTCTAATCCTTCGTGTTTCATCAGAGATAATCCAGCGATACCAAAGAAAGTGTGATAAACATCCGGTTCATCGTCCGGACGATCCGAAATACCCCCGCTGATATCGTCTTGACACCTCAATATAAACGCTTTCAACTTATCTAAATCGATCCAGTGTTTTTTCTTCAGCGCGGCGAGCGAAGACAACACCCACCACGAGTAACACACGTCCGGTAACTTTTCCGGACGTCCGTTCAAACCACCCACTTTCACTTGTCGTTCGGCTAACCACCACGCTAACTTGTCGTTCTCTTCTTCCTCGTCGTCGTCTGCTGTGTATAATAAATCCAACTGATTGCAAATCTGCAACGCGCCTACGCATACGAAAATCTGCCCGGCGTGAGATTCGCCGCCCGGAGTGGACCCAAACCCACCGTCAAAGTTTCTACATTTCATTATAAACTCGCACCCTTTATCGACGTCGACTATTTTACGCATAATTCCTAAAGCTTTGCTCCTATTTTTGTCCTGATTATCCTCCTTCTTTTCATCGTCGCTACCTCCTATTTTCAGCGCTTCCAAACCGTCGTCGAGAAAACACTCCTCTCCCATGCCGTGCGCTAATAAGCTCAGCGCGGAAAACGCGCAGTAGGAAAACCTCGTGTCCACTTCTCCCCACTCATCCCCTGCAAAACTCCCGTCTTCTTTACTCTGTAACTTTGAAATCGCCGTGCATATTTTCTTCGCTCTTTCTTCGCTCAACTGTTCCTGCACGCATTCATACAACACGAAAATCTGAATCGCGCTTAAAGTGTACAACAAATGTCCGTCGTGTCCGGGAGCGCCGGCGAACAGAGACGATTTCTCGTCGTAACACTCGTTTATGAATTTCATCACGTCCTCTTTGCTCATTATTTCTTCTTTGTCTTCTTGATTGTTTTTATTCATCACCAACAATTTGTGTGCCGTCAGTCCCCAATACATTCCACTCAACCGTAAGTGTTCGGTTAAAGCGTACTCTATCGTTTCCGTGTCCAGACTGCTGTTTTTAATAAACTCTACGTGTTTGCGACTATGTAGTAATCTCAGAGATGATACAGATGATGATGTCATCGTGTGCTCTTTATGTTCTTCTTCTTCTTCTTCTTCTTCTTCTTCTTCTTCTTCTTCTTCTGTGATTCTGTGATGATGAAAGTTCTTTTCGCGGGGTGAAAAAGTCAGTCCCCGAAAAGCTCATCATAAGCAAGAGTTTTTCTGCTGTTTTGTTGCTTCTGCTTTTTTCCGCACGACTTTTCACAGAAGAAAATTTAATTGACCTTTTTCCGTCGTTTTCCGTACAAATCCTCTCGTTATTCTTAGTACGGGAAAAGTCACGACTTTTGAGTTTAGGAGTGGTTACGAGGATGAGGATGAGGATGATGACGACCCGGGAGAACAACATTAAGAACGACAAGAACAAGACAAAGGAGGAGGAGGAAGAATACGAAGAAGACAAAGAAGAAGAAGAAGAAGAAGGAAAGAAGAATACGAGGACGATGACGCTTCTAAAAGTCGGGAGTCGTTTGAAGAACGCTTCGAGTATAGACGAAATCCTACCGACTGATGCGTTGTTGCACGTCATCTCCTTCTTACCGAACGGCGCGGATGTGTTTAAATTCGCCTGCACGAATAAGAAGTTATATCGAATGCTCGTGGAAAACGACCGAGAGGATGAGAAAATATGGAAACGTTTGTGCAAGAAACAGGAGGATACGTTTAGTTTAGGAGGAAGAAATGGACGCGCGAGAGAGGATTTAGTCGTCGGCCTCGAGAACATAAACTATGGCAGAAGAGGAAGAAGACAATCACAATCACAATCACAACAACAACGAAGAGGAAGAGGACTTTTAGGAAGAGAAACGAAACCTTCGGCGTCCTTCAGCCAAAGTGCGCGAGAAGATGAGAAAAAATTGTCGAAGGGTTGGAGGAAAAGAAGAAGAAACAGAGCAGCGTTTATGGCACTAGCGGCAAAGGAAAAGAAGAGGAACGAGGAGGAGGAGGAGGAAGAAAGGGAGGAAAACTTTTTCAAGTGGAGAGATTTGTACGCCTGGAGAAGACGCGTACTCTTCTCCGCGAGACGAGCGCGAGAACAAGAAGACGAGGAAAGAAGAGCGTCGTTGGAATCATCGGCATCGCTCGAAGAAGACGAAGAAAAAGAGTGGACGCAATCGATGTCTACTTCCACTTCTTGGATGTCAACACATTTGAAGTATAGATTAGCCGTGTGTGACGATAAGTCTGTATTCACCTGCGACCCGCGCGAAGACGGCGGAATGATACGAATGCTGCACGAAACGACCATGAATCGATTCGTATTCACCAGTTTGACCTGGTCGAACAACGGCGAGTTGTTGTCAGTCTTGATGCAATCTTTGAAAGGGTACTCAGTTTTGTGCGCGGCGCCACACGAGAGCAATTTTTGGAGAGCTAAGATGAAATGCGATCTGAGCACGATGGCAAAACTATCCAGAGAAGATGATTTGGACGACGATGGAGATAGCGGCGGGAAGAATAAAAAAGGTTTGAAAATCATAGATGAGGAAGAAAAAGAGAACGAAGAGAAGAGGAGGAAATTGGCCGGAGATGTGTTGTCCGCTTTGGACGACTCTGCTGATGAAGGAAGAGTATTAGACGGAGAGGAAGAAAAAGAAGCCGAGGAATACGACGCGGATATGGACGTAAACTCTGAGAAAGCGGCTGAGGAAGAAGAGGAAGAAGCCGAGGCGTTTCCTTTGTCCAAGAAAATCTTCGACATTTACGAGTCAGAAGAAGAAGAAGAAGAAGAAGAAGAAGAAGAAGAAGAAGAGAAAGAAGAAGACGATGAAAGGAATGAAGGCGGCGACGACGAAGGTTGCAAGAAAAAGCGCAAAACGACGAAGCATACTTCCTTTTTGCTACAAACAACCTCGGGAAAGAAAAGAGGAGAGAAGAATGACACGTCAACGAAAAAGAGAAAGACGATTTACGAAAAGAAGGAAAAGAAAGAAGTCACGATCAAGTTACCGTCTTCACCTCCTCCGCTCGTTAATTGTATCGTCTTGCCGACGACGATGGTTCCCTTTGGAATTCAGTTTGCTCCATGCGGAACAAAGTTGGCCATTGTTGCGAAAGAAAAAGCGATCGTACCGCAAGTTCAAGCGCAACAACAACCAACGGTATCAGCAGTTCCAGTACCATTACCGCAACCTGCGATAGGAGCAGCGGAAGCAGCAATAGCTAACGACGGCAATAATGATGATAATCCACCTGCCGCAGCCGAACTCGATGAGGTAGGCGGTGAAGTGAACGCGCAAGCGGCAGTGGCCGAGACGGTTGCCGGGGCACCCAATCAAAATAATGTGGGCGTTCAGACGATGGAAAATCAACAGCAACAACAACAAAACACGGTCGATCCTCCTCCTCAGGTTCCAGAGATGCAAATGCCACAAGGGCGAGATGTCTCGTTATCCATGCTCGATTTAGTACAAACGATGAATTCTCTGTATGGATTCGCGAACAATGGGTTGAAATTTCCTCGAGCGTCTCATCCAGGTGGCCGCGAGATTGTGCAGAAGATTGAACAGAAAGATGCGAGCATGTTCTTCTCGTTCGCGCCGGACAATTCGGGTGACATGATAGGCATTTCGAAAAAGTTGAGCGCATTGCGCTTGATTGAAAATGCGACGAATCTTCCAATTTCTAGAGGAAAGAAAAAGAAATCTTTATTTCCCGAGGACGAATTAGACGCGTATCATCGTGGTAACGGTGATTATCATCGCCACCATCACGACACGTCAACGCCGGTGCCGTTATCTTTTCAACAACATTACATCAATTCCAACAAAAGATCGATGTCGGAAGAAGGACAGCGGAGAGGAGACATGATGGCTTTGGACGATGATGAAGTTGATTTAAACGAATTAAATGTCATGAATGAACACGCGCGAATGCTCCACTCATGGGAACAACGCGAGGCCGAAGTCATTTCTGGGTTCCTCAAGTATCCACTTTGGAATCGAACGAAAAAGTTTGTTTGCACCGTGGCGAATCATTCACTCACTCCCGCAATCTCCAAGTTGACCTCTTTCGTCACAGAAAGTGGTCAAAGACTGATTCAAGTGTGTCGACAGCCCGTGCTTCAGTTACGTTTGAAGAGAAAACGAGGAATGCGGATGATGAATGATTCCGATAATGAAGAGTTCAATGATGACGATAGTTTTCGCAGTCTATCGAGCGACCAACACGACGGACGTCAGCATGATGATATGGCAGGTGGATATACGAACAGAAGGGTGATACCACCGCAGATTAACAAGTTTTCTTCGTTATCCTCAAAGCAGTTGTACGAGCAAGAAATGATGTCGCTGAAAGAAACGACGAGGGTGCCCCTCGCGCGCTCTGAGTCAAAGGCTCGATTTTGCAAGAAGAAGGATGTGCTTTGGCAAATCGGCAGAGGGCACGTTCCAATTACGCACCACGTGCATTGGATTCCGGGTAAACGAAACACTCAAAATCAGATGACGGCGGCTTCGTCACGTGGACATTGGTTGGTTCCGTTTACTTTACCAGATTCCTTTCCTCCGATTACGTACATGATGCTCATACCAGCGCCGCCGTCATCTCTTTCCTCTTCTTCAAAATCGACGGCAACCACAGAACTTGAAGTTGGTGAGAGGGAAACTTTTCTCGACGACGACGGCGAAGAAGAGGGTGAGGAGGAACCTCTAAACGTGGACAATTACATCAAAGATGTCATCGCCAAACACCAACAAAATCAGCTGTTTGACCAACTTTCGAAAGAACGCGAGCTAGGTGCCAAGAGAGATATTTCAAAGTTTGAAAAACTCATCGTGTGCGAAGTTCAACCTTCCTCTGTGTTTGTTGAACCAGATGTGACGGTCCCGTTTGTGCTAGCCGCTAGACCTGGTGGCGAGCACGTCGCGTGGGCGGACGAACGCGCCGTTTACTTGAGACGCACGGACCCGATCAAAGGTGGACCAATCAGCGACGCGGTGAAAATTCTCGATTTGAACGCGTGCACGTTTAGTACCAGAGACGAATATAACACCGAGTTTATGACGTACGAAGCATACGGCCAAGGATTAGCGGGTGACCAGCCGCTAAACGCAATCGTGGAACCGATTTTATACTACGTCGTCGCTTTGAAATGGTCCAACTCTGGCGATAGGTTGTTGATATGTTTGTGCACCGTCTTTAGCGGCGCAAGCACGTATTGCGTATACCAGTGGGTCACTTGGGATCCGCCCGGAGCTTTCTTTTACAAGGAAGAGGACTTTCCGTTTGAGGATATTTGTAACACCTTGTTAGACGATAGCGCAAGCGCGCTCGAGGTGGATGAAAACGGCCGCATTGAAGACTGCGCGACAATTACCATCGGCAGTTATTTTTTCCCTTCTCGACAATTTAAAGAAAAAGTCTTGTTAGTTGATGGTGGATTGAAACAAATCTGGTCGCCAAACGAAGACGCAATCGTGTTTCCAGTCATGCTTTCGATCAAGAAAAGTCCTCTGCCGACATACACAACGAGCACGCAAACCAACGCGACGCAGCAGCAGCAACAACAGCAGCAGCAACAAAATGCGTTCGTCGATTTCATTGTCATCCAAGAATTTCCTCTCGCATCGAAAAAGACGACAAGCAGCGATGAGAAGAATAACAGAACTAATAAAAAGAAAGGTAACAACATTAGAAATAGTAAGCAGCAGCAACAAAAACAACAACAACATCACGAAAAGGAAGAGAGATTGCGAACGTATCAAATCGACGACGAAATAGCGATTCCGTTTCGCGCTAGGTTTCTCCCGAAGAAACACAAAGGTAAAAATTTCATTCGAGTTTGCGAAGGCAAATTCTGCGCGTGGTCGCAATAGGGATGTATTATTTTATCATAAAAAACAACAACAATTCTTCTATCGAATCATCAATACTTTGTTATTGCTTGGTGCAGTATGAACCCGCCAATAGCAAGTAACAGCAATCCCATCCCGAGCTGTAACGTTTCTTTCCTTATAAACTCCAACAGCCTCACGCCGATGCACACTCCGATTAACGCGAAACTAGTGATCAACAAACACAACCCACCGTCGGGTTGATCGATGCCAGTTGCCAACGTGCTGATAATCGCACCGGTACCCAACGCGGCGCTCATAACCGCACTTAAAGCGACCAGGACTTTTCGGTGAACAATTTCACCTTTCCACATGATAACCATGGGCAAGAACGTAATCGGTCCACCGGTACCGGTCAAAACGCTGATTAAACCGACCAACACGCCGATGATAAACAGAATGACTAAATCTATACGCGTGGGATCCGACCACTGTTCGAGAACAGTCATGTTCTCGTACGCATCTTTATCTACTACTTCTACTGTTCGTTGACTCTGCTCTTCTCCTTCTGCATGTGACGGCGCTTCGACTCCAGCCGACATCTCCACCTCCTCCAACATCCGTTTCTTCTTCGCCGCGTGTAACACGTACAACCCTCTTAAATCTCTAAACCCAGCTAATAAACTAATCGCGGCGATCAAATACGTCAACACGCCTCTAGGAGACGAGTCCAGTAAAAGCGCGCCAGATAAGATAGACCCTAACGCGCTCCCGCACCCGACGATGAGACCACATTTCCACGGCACGCACTTCGTGTATTTGTGCAAAAGGTACACTCGCACGTACACGGTTGGTGTGAACGCGACGAATAAGGACACGATGGCCAATTTCGCTTCCACTCCGGCGACTAACAGAGATGGGGTCATGACGACGCCACCAATACCTTATTAGTATTTTGTTTTTGTCGTTGAAAAGAGAAGAGAGTATGAGTGCGTGAGGAGTGCGTTGTTACGTTCTTTTCCGATGCAAAGCGCAACCGATGATGAGATTTGAGATTTGACGAAGAAGAAAAGAAGGAAGAAGTATACGACGATAAAAATGATGAGAGGAAGAGGAAAGAAGAAGACGTACCTACGGAACCGACGAGCAAAGCACCTATGCCACACCCGATGGCGACGACGGTAATTTGACCCGGGTCCATGGAGGAGACCACCGTGTCCATTCTGCTTCGTGTTCTTCGTATACGACGAATGAGGACATGACGTTATCTACGACGAAATTTATTTATGTATGACTCTGCATTTGCTACTTTTAAAAATTGTCTACGTAGATCATTGCGCTTTACAATTACTCTGTTGTTGTCTATCTTCTCTAATACGCACCTTCTGGCGGCGGCGGTGGTGGCGGCGGCGGGACAGTCCCTAACTCACCTTCCTCCACTGGCATCGGTGGCGGCGGTGGAGGTACAAAACCCGCCGATGGCGCGTCCGGGATTGGAGGTGGAACGCCCGCCGTGCCGTCCGAAGGCGGAGGCGGCGGGACGTTCACGTTCGCAATCGTTGTCGGCGTCGATCCAATAGGTGGTGGAGGAGGTGGTGGTATGCCCGTGCCTAAAGGTGGCATGATGCCGCCGAGAAACGCCGGACCGACTCCCCCTGTACCACTTCCTCCTCCTCCTCCTCCAAATTGTTGTTGTTGCATCATCATGTTCATTGGAGGGATACCGCCGTACCCTACTCCCGCTCCTCCTCCTCCTCCCGCTCCAAACCGAGGAGGTTGATGGAGTAAGTTATTATTACTATTGTTTCTATTCGGTGGTGGTGGTAATCCACCAGTCACGGCTTTATCTTTCAAGTAAACCGGCGGCGGCGGTAAACCGGATTGAATTTTCTTTTTCTCACTTTTCTCTTGGTCTTCGTTAGCAACCGCGGTCGGATCGTTCACGCCGATTTCCGAGAGAAAGTTTTGATATTCCTTCGTCAACTCTTGAGGAATTTTATTATTAGTAGTATTACCACCACCGCCACCATTCGTGGTACCTTTCCCTTTCATCGGGCAATCGCCGGTGGGATGCCCGCCGTCGCCGCAAATCGCGCACGCCACGCCAGCTTTAAATCCAACCAATTTATTGTTTTCGTTTTCTGGACAGTGCACGCCGCTGTGACCCATCCCGCCGCAAATCAAGCAATACTCCGGTCGATCTTGAAATGTGCCGTTAATCATCGCCAACTCTTTCAATTGCGCTCGTTTATGGTGATTATACCCTTCGTCGATGGGCGTTAGAATCTTTTGTACCATTTCCGCCGCCATATCTACCGCCTCGTCCGTGTCGCCTTCGATAACTACGTGTAACGGCTCGTCCTCTTTATAGTCCGTTCTGTTGTCTCTGCTCGCGTTTCCTTTAATGCACCCTTTCCCTCTCAAAACAATCCTCGTGTTTGTTTCTCTTTGTAACCTTTTCTGCGTGTTCCCTCTCGGCCCGATGATTAAGCCGACAAAGTTATACCCGGGATACTCCTTCTCCGGAACGAACAACTTCCTCGTCTTCTTCTCCGGTCGATAATCCTGCGGCGCGGTGAAATTTTCCGGATCGTTCTTCAGTAAAAACTCGCACACTCGGTTCCTCTCTTTTCGTATTTTATCTCTCACTCTTAACTCTCTGCTGTTGATTTTAAACCCGGTCACTTTATCGTACTTTGGTGGAGGACTCGGACTTCTCTCTCGTTCCGGCCTCGGGTCCGTAAACTCTCGTCGTTGTAACTTTCCGGATAAATCGTAGAACCGTTTGTAGTGATCTTCTACGACCGGGTTTTCGTGTGGTTGTCTCGTCAGTCCGTTTAATACGTCCGTGTTCTGTCCGAACCCTTTGGCGGCTAAGTGTTTGAAGATTTTCGAAGGGTCCAAGTCTAAAGAAATATTATTATTAGAGTTGTTGTTGTTTCTCTCAGACGAAGGAACGATCGTCAGTCCCATGCCGGGAGGGAGTCCTAATAACGAAGAAGAAACTCCTCCTCCAAACTCGTTATTCGTAGTACTGTTATTATTATTAGGAAGAGGAGGTGGAGGTGGAAATGCGAACGTTTTTCCTTCCTCCGCATCTGTCCTCTTCCTTTCTTTTTCTGTTTCTTCGTCGTCCGGAAATGCGTTCGAGTGATTTTGATGATGAGATTCCCAACGGGATTTTCTTTTCCTTCTCTTCTCTTCTTTCGGGGTTTCTCTTTTCGTCTCCAGAGTCTCCTTTTCCGCTTCATCCGCGATAGCAATAGCAGCAGCAATACCCTGGGTGTCGTCAGCATCGACGCGTTTGGGGGAGGAGGAAGGCATCGTTCCGGTCTCTTTCTTTTATTTATCTCTCGTAATGTGATGAAGATTTGTGATGAAGAAAACGACAGACAGAAAAGAAAACTTTTTGAGTTTTTTTGAAAAGAGAGAAAATTTTTGAGAAAAATACACACGATGGGAGAGAGAATATATAAGAGAAACATAGAACACGCGGCGAAGAGCAAAGCGCGTACTCTTTAAATCGATGATTATCGTATTATTATTCGTGTTAGTATTAAATGAGATGGCGCTGTTTACGCGTACGTGTGCACCGCGTTTTGTAAAATAGAAATTCTCTCTCTCTGTCTCTCTCTGTGTTTGTGTTTGTGCGAAGCTTTCTGTGCGGTGAACAACAACACCAACCGCAACAACGTTTTTTTATCTCATCAAACTGCGTTTTAGTTTTCCTTATCCTCAACGACGGCTTCAATGGCTTCTTCTTTTTCTCCTCCTTCGCTTTTCGGTTCGTATTCTTTCGGTTGTTCCGGGATGATTTCGTATCGGAAAACAATCCCGGCTCTGTTGGTACCGTCGTTCGCGTCGGTAGTGCCTAACACGTGTCGACAGTCTTTGGCGATCGCGCACGAGCGGATGACGTCGAGCATGGTGCCCGAGTGACGCTCGTGAGGGAGGAGTTTCGCCGCGAGTAAAGGCGAAGAAGGTTGAGCGGCGTCGTCGCTAAGACCGTCGTTTCCATTTTTCTTCGCGTTTAAATCGTAGACGTAGACGATGCCATCTCTGGTACCGTTACCACAGGCGAGGAACGCGCCATCGTGGGATAAACCAAACGATACGGTTCTTTTCCCGTTCGTTTTCGACGTCGGCGCGGGAGCGTTGGATTTTGCGTCTTCCACGCGAAACGTGGTTTCAATCTTCGCTTGGTCAAATCCATCGGAAAAATCAACCACGGAAACCTCCGAGGAGGCGCTTTTCGCGACGAGAATCTGCCTTCTTTTCGGTGCGTTGATGATGCTATCTTCTTTCTTCTTCTTCGTGTTGTTGTTGTTGTTGTTGTTATCCGTCGTCGTTTTCTTCTGTTTCTTCTTCTTGTTATCTTCTCCTTCTTCGATATCTTCCTCGAAGCTTTGGATGCAATCGATGCCGATGGATTTGGATTTCGCGGATGCTTGGCCAAACCCAAAATTCACCGTCGCGTAACATTTCGAATCTTTCGATGCGTCCACGGAACTCATCTTCTTCGGATAAGTAGTAGTAGTAGTAGTAGTGGTATCATTATTTGCGACGACGGAAGAAACGAGGGAGATAAAGTTCGTAAATCTCTTCCCGATGGACCCGGTTTTAAAGCCGCACACCAAACTCCCGTCTTCCAACAACGTCATCGTTTTACACCCAATCCCAACGTTTATAATTTCAGCAATCACTCTGTTTTCCTTTAAACTCCACATGCATATTTTTTGCTCCTCTTCCGACAAAGACACGACGATATCGCTCAAGTTTTTGTTCGTCGCCAGACCGGTTATCGGCGCTTTCGCGTGTCCGCCTCGCAAAATCTGCACGACTGCGGATTCACTCACGGAAACGATAGAAACCACCATATCCTCTCCTGCGACTGCAATCAAGGCGTCGCCTTGTTCGTGTTCGCTTCTTTTCGCGTCCACCCAAGATAAACAATACAACGGTCCTCCTTTCGTCTTCGCCTTTAGATTTTCTGTATTTTTAAACTGACACACCAACGCCACGTGATCCCCGAAGTGATTGTCGTCGTACACCGTGAGCACGTCCGCGCCGACCGAGGCGAATAAGTTCGAACATTTCGAGTTGAAGCTCGTGGTAAAGTTAAATCGCATCTCCTCGATCGCTCGCTCGTGGTTTTCTTTAATCACCGTTTTCATCTCGAGCTTTTTGAGTAAATCCTTGCGAAACCGATGCAAGTCCGATTGGTTTGAAATGTTTCCCAGTTCTTGCGTTCGCTTTTTTAAAATCTTTCTCGCGGGTGAATTCATTTTTTAGTATATTGTTTATGATGATGAGTTATACTACTATCAATAAGAGTTGTTGTTGAAATTGAAATTGAAATTGTTGTTCTGATGATGTGGTGGTGTCGTTTTACTCCCTCTCTTTCTCTGTATTATAAGAGCGTTCTTCTGTTGTGATGATGATGATTTTGAAGTTGTTGATGATATGAAGCAGAGAGAGAGAGAGTTTTGAGAGTTCTCTCTTGTCTGCTTTTGCTTTTTTTGAATTTTTCACCAAAACCAACAAAAACTGACGACAAAGAGGAGAAAAATGAAAGAGAGTTTAAAAAGTGTGAACGAAAGGCGAGGATTTTTTTAAGCCAAAACCGCTTTTTTTCACTCTGATGAAACAACTGTCAAAAAGTGAAAAAGAGACCACACAGACACACAAAAGAACAAACGTTTTTTCCCAACACCACAAAAACTACGCAACATCACTCATCATGTTCGCTTCTTCTTTTAACGCGGTTCGATCATCACCATCGATCATCTCGAAGAATGTCTCCTCCAAATCTTCTCGATCATCTTCGAATAGACGATCGACGGTGAAAGTCCGCGCGATGGGGATGAAAAAAGGTTCGTTATTGTTTTCGTTTTCGTCGTCTCGCGTCGTAATCCATCTCATCGCATCTCGTCGTTTTCAAAAATGGATGTTTCTTCTTCTCTTTTCCTCTTTCGATGAAGACGATGAAACGAGAACGATGAACAAAGATCGATATCGATCGGTTCATGCAGAGTACGACGAAAGGAACGATGCGGGCCGATCCGATCGGGATGATCGTCAGCAGCAGCGGCTCTTTTCTTCTTCTCTCATCTGTTTTTGTCTGTCGGCGCCATTTTTCCGTATTTATAACCGATCGAGATTAAAACATCTTTCCAAAAACGCGGCGGAAAAGACGACGTAAACGGCGACGAGCATTGGAACATCATCCTCGATCGGTGATGATTTGCACTCATCGGCAACAATTCGGATCGTCGCGTAGATGTTGTTTACTCACCTCTTCTTCTCTCTCTCTCTCTCACATCAATCGTCGTTCAAAAATCAAATAAAAACTCTTCTTCTCAAAACCAACGAAACGACAAAAACAGAACAAAAAATCAACGCCGCCTCGGTTTTCGAAGAAGCTGAAAAAGCCATCGTTATCCCGAAAGACGCGGATGGGATTAAAAAGTCCATCCAAAGGCAAATTGCAACGGGGACTATCCCAGCCATTCCGACCTATTTCGACAACGAGGACATGTACCAAGCGACGGCGCAAGCCGCTCGAGAACAGCTCGTCGAAAGATGGAACGATACGTACGAGCACTTCCACAAGGAAAACCCGAAGCAAGCGTACTACATTTCCATGGAATTTTTGCAAGGCAGAGCGTTGACGAACGCCATCGGGAACATGAAGCTGACCGGTGAGTACTCCGACGCTTTGAGATCGTTGGGTTACTCCTTGGAATCTTTGGCCGAGGAGGAAAAGAACATGGGTCTCGGTAACGGCGGTTTGGGTCGATTAGCCGCGTGCTTTTTGGATTCCATCGCGACTTTGTCCTTGCCAGCCTGGGGTTACGGCATGCGATACAAGTACGGCTTGTTCAAGCAAGGGATCGATCAAACGACCGGGCAACAAAAGGAATACGCGGACGACTGGTTGGTCAGAGGCAACCCGTGGGAAATCCCGAGACCGCAAATCTCCTACCCGATTTCTTTCTACGGGAAAATCGAAGGCGACTCTAAATGGGTTCCGGGGCAGCAAGTTGCCGCGGTCGCGTACGATACCCCGATTCCAGGTTACAACACGAAGAACTGCATCTCTTTGCGTTTGTGGGACGCGCAACCTATCGTCAAGGACTTCAACTTGACCGCGTTTAACGACTCCGACTACAAGGCGGCCATGGGGCCGACCAACTTGGCGCAACAAATGATGGCGGTGTTATACCCGGGCGATGCCACCAAGGAAGGCAAAGCCTTGCGTTTGTCGCAGCAATACATGTTGTGCTCGGCGTCGGTGCAAGACATCTTGGCGAGATGGAAAGAGCGAGGTAACACGGATTGGGAAAAGTTGCCGGAAAAAGTGTGCGTACAAATGAACGACACGCACCCGACGTTAGCTGCGCCGGAATTGATGCGCTTGTTGATCGACGAGGAAGGTTTAACTTGGGAAAAGTCGTGGGAGATAACGAAGAAAACCGTTGCGTACACCAACCATACGGTCATGCCGGAAGCGTTGGAGAAGTGGCCGTTGGACTTGATGGAAGAATTGCTCCCGAGACACATGCAAATCATTAGGCAAATCGATCAAAAGTTCATGAACGATGTCAAGGAAGCGTTCAAGGGCAAGAAAGATGACAAGGAAATGGCCGCGTTCTTAAAAGCGACGACGATTTTGGAAAACGTCTACGCGGATTCCGTCGGCGGACCAAAGATGGGCGATACCATGGAAAAAGCCGAAGCGCCGCCAGCGACGGTCAGAATGGCCAACTTGTGCTGCATCGCCGGTTTGTCCATCAACGGCGTCGCGCAAATTCACTCCGATATCGTCAAAGCGTTCACGTTCAAAGAGTTTGCGGAAATCTACGGCTACAAGTTCCAAAACAAAACCAACGGCGTCACGCCGAGAAGATGGTTGGCCTTTTGCAACCCGGAGTTGAGCAAAGTCATCACGAAATGGGTCGGAAACACCGACGCCTGGATCACGGACACCGAAGTTTTGCGTAAGTTGATGGACAACGCGAAGAACCCTGAATTGCAAAAAGAGTGGAAGGAGGCCAAGCTCGCGCGCAAACAGATTTGCAAAGACTACATCAAGAAGACTACCGGTATCGACGTCCCGATCAACGCCATGTTTGACATCCAAGTCAAGAGAATCCACGAATACAAGAGACAATTGTTGAACATTCTCGGCATCATCTACAGATACAGACAAATCAAAGCTATGTCCAAGGAGGAAAGAGCGAAGGTTGTTCCGAGAGTGTGTGTCTTTGGCGGCAAAGCGTACGCCACGTACATCCAAGCGAAGAGAATCGTTCGTTTGGTCACCGCGGTCGGGGAAGTCGTCAACAACGATCCGGAAATCGGGGACTTGATGAAGGTTGTCTTCGTCCCGGATTACAACGTTTCCGTCGCGGAAACCTTGATCCCGGCCTCGGAGTTGTCCCAACACATCTCCACCGCCGGTACGGAAGCTTCGGGTACCTCGAACATGAAGTTTCAAATGAACGGCTGCTTGATCATCGGTACTTTGGACGGTGCGAACGTCGAAATCCGTGAGTGCGTCGGCGACGACCACTTTTTTTTGTTCGGTATCACCGAAGACGAAGTCGAACCGGCGAGAGAGGAAAGAGCCGCCGGGAAATTCGTAGCGCCGAAGACCTTCTTGGATACCATCGAGTACGTCCGATCGGGCGCGTTCGGTAAAAAGGGCGAATTCGAAGAACTCTTGGGTTCTTTGGAAGGTAACTCTGGTTTCGGCCAAGGCGATTACTTCTTGGTCGGTAAGGATTTCCAATCTTACATCGAGTGCCAAGATGAGGTTGACGAGGCTTACAGAAACCAAGAGGGCTGGACCGAGTCTTCCATCTTGTCCACGGCGACCTCGGGTAAGTTCAACTCGGACAGAACCATCGACCAATACGCCAAGGAAATCTGGGACATCAAGCCGTGCGTTGTGCCGTAATCCTTCTTTATGCTATTATGACGATTAATCGAGAGACTTATTATCATCGTTGAGATGAAAGCGGCGAGAGCAAAAAAGCGAGCGAGCGAGCGAGAAACACATAAGAAAGAGTACGAAATTTTTAATAAAACAAACGCGTCGTGTCGAATGTACCACAACGTGTAGTAAAGATAACGAATATTATATTATATATCAATATTAACGAGTCTCTCTTGAGTCTCTCTCTCTTTCTTCTGCTCTTTTCTCAACTCCTTCTATATATTACTTCTTCTTTTTATCGCCGCCAATCAGCGCTCGTTTCACCAGGTCGTATTTGCTACAAATCCCGTCGTGTTTCTTGCAAAAACTTTCCATCATGTCCCTGAGAGGCGTGCACCCTTTCTTGCACCGGACGACGCGTTTACACATCAGCGTGTTCAAAAAGTTTGGCTTTTCAATGCACCCTCTGAATCCATCTCTCCCGTTATCGCACCAGGCGCCTTTCTCCCTCGTGCACGCCACGCACGGTTTCGACCATTTTTTATGGCGTCCAAAGAGCACTTTTTCTTCTCCTTTTGAGGATGCTTTTTTTGAGGATGCCGCTGCTTCCACCCCCGAGTTTAAGGAGGAAAAAGAGGACGCGAAGAAGAAGACGAAAAAGAAGAGAAAGAGAGCAGTTTTTTTAAAAGCAGTGAAGGAGGGAAAGGATTGAAAACGTCGTCTCATTCTATCTGTGTTTTGTCTGTGTGTGTTTACTACTCTAACGAATGACACAAAACAACTGAATAAAAAGGCAAGAGAGGAAAGAGAGAAAAATTCCCAAAACGAATTTTGATACCCTAAACACCCAAAAAGAGACACTGGACGACGCAAAAAACGTTCTTCGGCAGAAGAGAAGAGAGAGACGAAGAGGAAGACTCTTACACCTCTATTACTACTCTCGGATCACATAATGACGGCCACGATGGACGTTGATTCAGACGACGACGACGAGATCATCGCCGAGAGAGGTACGATTGCACATATTCTTATTTTTTCACGACGCGCGCGCGTGTGTTCTTCTTCTTTCTCTCTCATCACATTCGAGGACCGACGAAAGGAAAGGCGGCGATCTTTCTTGAGAGCGAAAACAACGGACACCAACACTTTTGGGCGAAACGAAATTCGAACGCTCTCTTCTGAGCTCGAAGGAACTTTGAGAATAACACGTTAAGACGGCTTCGTGCGAAAAGCATCTTCTTCTGTTTGTCTTCTTGACTTCTTCTTCTGGTAAAAGTCCTCTCGTGTGTACGCGGAAGAAAGAGAGAAGAAGAAGAAGAAGAAAGAATGTCTGTCTGTCTTCTTTCGTTTTTGGTTGTCGATCGACGTAAAACGTAAAACGACAGACAAAGAAGAAGAAGAAGAAGAGAAAAATTTGTTTTTTCATCTCTCTCTCTAAACTTTTGTTTTCGTAAAAGTGTTTTTATCATCGAGCGAATGATCGACATCATCATCAATCGTCGTCGTCAAAACTGACCTCACGTTACGTGCATTCTCATAAACACAGCTCGGAAATGGCAAAACCTGAACGCGAAACGGTACTCGGACAAGAGGAAGTTTGGGTACACGGAACCGGAGAAAGAACAGATGCCGCCGGAACACGTAAGGAAAATCTTGAAAGACCACGGCGACATGTCTTCGAGAAAGTTTCGGTCGGATAAGAGAGTATATTTAGGCGCTTTGAAGTTTATCCCGCACGCGGTGTATAAGTTGTTGGAAAATATGCCCATGCCGTGGGAACAAGTGAGACATTGCGAGGTGATTTACCACATCACCGGCGCGATTACTTTCGTCAACGAAACGCCGAGGGTGATTGAACCTATTTACATCGCGCAGTGGGGGACCATGTGGATTGCCATGAGAAGGGAAAAGAGAGACCGACGACATTTTAAACGCATGCGATTCCCGCCGTTTGACGACGAAGAACCGCCTTTAGATTACCAGGATAACTTGTTGGACGTGGACCCGTTGGAGGCGATCAATTTAGAGTTGGACGAAGACGACGAAGATCGACACGTGTGCGAATGGTTTTACGACCAAAAACCGTTGCGATGGGACTTGGATTTCGTCAACGGGAGTTCCTACAAAAAATGGCGGTTGCCTTTACCGGAAATGGCGACGCTGTATCGTTTAGCCGGTCAGTTATTGAGCGACTTGACGGACAAAAATTATTTTTACTTGTTCGATCACAAATCCTTCTTCACGGCGAAAGCGTTAGGGATGGCCATCCCGGGAGGTCCAAAGTTTGAACCGTTATTCAAAGATAGCGACGCGGCGGACGAAGACTGGAACGAGTTTAACGATATTAACAAGTTAATCATTAGATCGGCGATTCGAACGGAGTATAAAGTTGCGTTTCCGTACTTGTACAACAACCGACCGCGTAGGGTAGATTTGGCGACGTACCATTCACCGATGGTGATGTACATCAAAACCGAAGATCCAGATTTGCCGGCATATTATTTCGATCCTTTGATTCATCCAATCGCGTTTTATAAAAGTAGTAGCAGCGAAAAGAAGAAAGAAGAAGAAGAAGAAGAAGAGGATTGGAGCGAAGACGACGATTTCGCCTTGCCCGAGGAAGTCGAGCCGTTGTTGAAAGATTACGATTTGTACACGGAAAACACGACGAACGGTATCGCGTTATTGTTCGCACCTCGGCCGTTTAACTTGCGTTCGGGATACACGCGATCGTGCATCGACGTTCCGCTCGTCAACACTTGGTTTCACGAGCATTGCCCGAGTGGATACCCGGTCAAAGTGCGCGTTTCCTATCAAAAGTTGCTCAAGACATACGTCATGAACCAATTACACAAGAAACCACCGAGGCAAGTGAAACGTAAATCTCTGTTCAAAGCTTTGAAAAAGACAAAGTTTTTCCAGTGCACCGAGTTAGATTGGGTCGAAGCCGGTTTGCAAGTCTGCAGACAAGGCTACAACATGTTGAACTTGTTGATCCATCGCAAGAACTTGAACTATTTGCACTTGGATTATAACTTCAACTTGAAACCGGTGAAGACGTTGACGACAAAAGAACGTAAGAAGTCTCGATTCGGGAACGCGTTCCACTTAATGCGCGAGATTTTACGTTTGACGAAGCTTACCGTAGACGCGAACGTCCAGTATCGATTAGGTAACGTGGACGCGTTTCAATTGGCGGATGGTTTGCAATACATTTTCTCGCACGTTGGACAGTTGACTGGGATGTACCGATACAAATATCGTCTGATGCGCCAAATAAGAACGTGCAAGGATTTAAAGCACCTGATATACTATCGTTTCAACACCGGACCGGTCGGGAAAGGCCCAGGCGTTGGTTTCTGGGCGCCCATGTGGCGGGTCTGGATTTTCTTTTTACGCGGCATCGTCCCGCTTCTCGAACGATGGTTGGGTAACTTGTTAGCTAGACAGTTCGAAGGTAGAAATGCCAAAGGCATCGCGAAAACTGTCACGAAACAAAGAATTGAGTCTCATTTTGATCTAGAGTTACGAGCAGCTGTCATGCACGACATTCTCGATAGCATGCCGGAAGGCGTGAAGCAGAACAAAGCGAGAACGATTTTAGCGCATCTTTCCGAAGCCTGGCGAAGTTTCAAAGCGAACATTCCCTGGAAAGTCCCGGGCATGCCAGTTCCGATCGAAAACATGATTTTACGATACGTGAAGTCTAAAGCCGATTGGTGGACGAACGTTGCGCATTATAATCGCGAACGGATTCGCCGCGGCGCGACGGTGGACAAAACCGTCTGTAGGAAAAATTTAGGCCGATTGACCCGCTTGTGGTTAAAAGCAGAGCACGAACGTCAACACAATTACTTGAAGGATGGACCATACGTGACGCCAGAAGAAGCCGTGGCGATTTACACCACCACCGTGCACTGGTTGGAATCCCGAAAGTTCTCGCCGATCCCGTTCCCTCCGTTGTCGTATAAACACGATCGCAAGTTGTTGATTTTAGCTCTCGAACGATTGAAGGAAAATTATTCCTTAGCCGTTCGTTTGAATCAACAAGAGAGGGAAGAGTTGGGTTTAATCGAGCAAGCGTTCGATAACCCGCATGAAGCTTTATCGAGAATTAAACGACATTTGCTAACACAAAGAGCGTTTAAAGAGTGCAACATGGAGTTTATGGACATGTATTCGCACTTGATTCCGGTGTACGCGATTGAACCTTTGGAGAAGATCACGGATGCGTATCTGGATCAGTACATTTGGTACGAGTCCGATAAGAGGCACTTGTTCCCGAACTGGATTAAACCATCTGATACAGAGCCGCCTCCTTTGTTGGTGTATAAGTGGTGTCAAGGCATCAACAACTTGACCGATATCTGGGACACGAGCGAAGGCGAATGCGTCGTGATGTTGCAAACGAAATTTGAACGAATGTTCGAAAAAGTCGATTTGACCATGTTGAACCGCTTGTTGCGATTGATTGTCGATCATAATATTGCCGATTACTGCACCGCGAAGAATAACGTAATCATTGCGTATAAAGACATGTCGCATACGAACTCTTACGGGATGATTCGCGGGTTACAGTTTGCCTCGTTTTTGACGCAGTATTATGGTCTGGTTTTAGATTTGTTGGTGTTAGGTTTGACTCGAGCGTCGGAAATTGCTGGTCCACCGCAAATGCCGAACGAGTTTATTAGTTACCGAGACGTTCGAACGGAGACCAGACATCCGATTCGTTTATACTCTCGATACATCGATAAGCTTCACATCTTGTTCCGCTTCACCGCGGAAGAGGCGAAGGACTTGATTCAAAGATATCTCACCGAACATCCCGATCCGAACAACGAGAACATGGTAGGATATAACAACAAAAAGTGTTGGCCGAGAGACTCGAGGATGCGCTTGATGAAGCACGACGTAAACTTGGGACGAGCGGTGTTTTGGGACATGAAGAATCGTTTGCCGCGATCGTTGACGACGTTGGAGTGGGACAACGGGTTCTGCTCTGTGTTTTCAAAAGACAATCCGAACTTACTGTTTAACATGTGCGGATTCGAAGTGAGATTAATGCCAAAGATTCGCATGCAAACCGAGTATTTTGCACAAAAAGATGGCGTGTGGAACTTGCAAAACGAGGAGACGAAGGAAAGAACAGCGCAAGCGTTTTTGCGAGTCGACGACGAAGGTTTGAAAGCGTTCGAGAACAGAATTCGACAAGTCTTGATGTCCTCCGGGGCGACGACGTTCTCCAAGATTGCGAATAAATGGAACACGGCGTTGATTTCGTTGATGACGTACTATCGAGAAGCTGTGGTGCATACGCAAGAACTTTTGGACTTATTGGTCAAATGCGAGAACAAAATTCAAACTCGAATCAAGATTGGCTTGAACTCAAAGATGCCTTCGAGGTTTCCCCCAGTCGTCTTCTATTCACCTAAAGAGATTGGTGGGTTAGGAATGCTCTCTATGGGTCACATTTTGATCCCGCAATCGGATTTACGATATTCTGTCCAAACCGATTCAGGCGTCACGCACTTCCGTTCGGGCATGTCGCACGAGGAAGATCAGTTGATTCCGAACCTCTACAGATATCTGCAACCTTGGGAAGCTGAATTTACGGATTCGCAACGCGTTTGGGCTGAATACGCGTTGAAGAGGCAAGAAGCTCAAGCGCAAAATCGAAGATTGACGCTGGAAGATTTAGAAGACTCTTGGGATCGCGGCATTCCGAGAATCAATACGTTGTTTCAAAAAGATCGGCACACGTTAGCGTACGATAAAGGGTGGCGAGTTCGCGCGCACTTTAAAGAGAACCATTTGATGAAGATTAACCAGTTCTGGTGGACGCATCAAAGACACGACGGCAAACTGTGGAACTTGAACAATTATCGCACGGATGTCATTCAAGCCTTGGGCGGCGTAGAAGGTATTTTGGAACACACGCTGTTCAAAGGCACGTATTTCCCGACATGGGAAGGTCTATTTTGGGAAAAAGCGTCTGGTTTCGAAGACTCGATGAAGTTCAAGAAGCTCACCAACGCACAAAGGTCTGGTTTGAACCAAATTCCAAACCGTCGTTTCACATTGTGGTGGTCTCCGACGATTAACCGAGCGAACGTCTACGTCGGATTCCAAGTGCAGTTGGATTTGACTGGAATTTTCATGCACGGCAAAATTCCAACTTTAAAAATTTCTTTGGTTCAGATCTTCCGAGCGCACTTGTGGCAGAAGATACATGAATCGTTGGTCATGGACCTATGTCAAGTGTTCGATCAAGAGTTGGACGCTTTAGAGATTGAAACCGTGCAAAAAGAAACGATCCATCCGAGAAAGTCGTACAAAATGAATTCGTCGTGCGCGGACATTTTACTCTTTGCGTCGTATAAGTGGCAAATCTCCAAACCGTCCTTAATGGGCGACGTGAACGACCAGTTTGATCAAAAGTCGTCGAATAAGTTTTGGTTGGACGTCCAGTTGAGGTGGGGCGACTTTGATTCTCACGATATCGAACGATACACCCGCGCGAAGTTTCTCGATTACACGACGGACAACATGTCCATTTACCCGTCACCTACGGGCGTGATGATTGGCGTCGATTTGGCGTATAACTTACACGCTGCGTATGGTAACTGGTTTCCGGGATCAAAACCATTGATTCAACAAGCTATGGCGAAGATCATGAAGGCGAATCCGGCGTTGTATGTGCTCCGCGAGCGCGTAAGAAAAGGCTTACAGTTGTATTCCTCGGAACCGACGGAGCCGTATTTGAACTCTCAGAATTACGGCGAGTTGTTTTCAAATCAATGCATTTGGTTCATCGACGATACGAACGTCTACCGAGTCACGATTCATAAGACGTTTGAAGGGAACTTGACGACGAAACCAATCAACGGTGCCATATTTATCTTCAACCCGAGAACAGGTCAACTCTTTTTGAAAGTCATTCACACGTCCGTGTGGGCCGGTCAGAAGCGTTTAGGGCAGTTGGCTAAATGGAAAACCGCGGAGGAAGTTGCGGCATTAGTTCGATCTCTACCGGTCGAAGAGCAACCGAAACAAATCATCGTGACCAGAAAAGGCATGTTAGATCCTCTGGAAGTGCACTTGTTAGATTTTCCGAACATTGTCATCAAAGGAAGCGAGTTGCAAATGCCGTTTCAAGCGTGCATGAAAATCGAAAAATTTGGCGATTTGATTTTGAAAGCGACCGAGCCGCAGATGGTTTTATTCAACATCTACGACGATTGGTTGAAATCTATCAGTTCGTACACCGCGTTCTCTCGATTGATATTAATCTTGAGAGCGTTGCACGTGAACAACGACAAGACTAAGATGTTGTTGAAGCCGGACAAAACGATCATCACGCAGCCGCACCACGTGTGGCCAGATTTGACGGACGAACAGTGGATTAAAGTGGAAATCGCTCTCAAAGACTTAATCTTGGGCGATTACGCGAAGAAGAACAACGTCAACGTCTCCGCGTTGACGCAATCGGAAATCCGCGACATCATCTTGGGCGCCGAAATCACCCCGCCTTCGTTGCAACGCCAACAAATCGCGGAGATTGAGAAGCAAGCTGCGAACGAGGACGCGGCGCAGTTGCAAGCGGTGACGACGAAAACGACCAACGTGCACGGGGACGAGTTGATTGTTACAACGACGTCTCCGTACGAGCAATCTACGTTTGGTTCGAAAACCGATTGGAGAGTTCGCGCGATTTCAGCGTCGAATTTACACTTGCGCGTGAACCATATTTACGTCAACTCGGAAGACATCAAAGAGACTGGGTACACGTACGTCGTCCCGAAGAACGTTTTGAAGAAGTTCATCACCATTGCGGATTTGCGCACGCAAATCAGCGGCTACTTATACGGCGTCTCTCCTCCGGACAACCCGAACGTGAAGGAAATTCGTTGCGTGGTTATACCGCCGCAGTGGGGCAATCACGCGACGACGCATTTACCTACGCAGTCACCCGATCACGAGTATTTGAGAGATTTGGAACCGTTAGGGTGGATACACACGCAACCGAACGAAACGCCACACTTGCCGCCGCAGGATTGCGCCAAACACGCGCAAATCTTGGAGAAGAACTCCTCCTGGGACGGCGAAAAAGCCATCGTGGTCACGTGTTCCTTCACTCCCGGTTCGTGTTCGTTGACGGCGTACAAACTCACTCCAAAAGGCTACGAGTGGGGAAGACAACAAAAAGACCAAAACGTCGGCAACCCGCAAGGCTACCATCCTTCGCACTACGAAAAAGTCCAAATGCTTTTATCCGATCGTTTTTACGGCTATTACATGGTCCCAGATGGCCAACCTTGGAATTACAACTTCATGGGCGTGAAACATTCGGCGAGTATGAAATACGCGTTAAAGTTGGCCAATCCAAAGGAGTATTACCACGAGAGTCACCGACCGACGCACTTTCTCGATTTCGCCTCCGCGGACGACCAAGATTTGAAAACTTCTGGTGGAGCTAATACAAACGGTGGAGTGGAGAATGCGAACGTCACCGAAATCGATCGCGAGAATGTCTTTGAATAATAATACTATTAGTCTTATTGCAGATCTGAGAGCGCAGGAGAGAGCGTTCTTTTTCTAGAACAGACAATTGTAAAAAAATTCCTAGAAATTCCTTCATTCTTCGTCTCACGCATAAAAACTCGTTTATCATTAACTCTTCTTCTAAAGATAATACTAAAAGTAATAATGGGAGGACGAAGGAAAAATCCACATCCGAAAAGAGCGGAAAATGCGAGGACGGTTTTGAAGGAAGAGAAAGAAGAACCAAAGGTGTTGTGTTTGAAGATTCCTCCTCCTGATGTGGATGAAGAAGATGATGAATTCGTTGGGGAAGTCGAGATACAAGATGAGATTATACGAAAAGAAATGACTACTTGTTCGACGAAGAAAGCGGCGAAGAGAAAGAGAGGACAACACGAGTGCGATGTTTGTGAGAAGGTGTTTGTGAGCGCATCTAAATTGGCTATACACGTGCGCATTCACACGAAGGAGAAACCGTATGAATGTGATGTTTGCGAGAAGCGTTTTCGTCATTCTGATACTTTGAAAAGGCACGTGCGTATTCACACGAACGAGAAGCCGTACGAGTGTGATGTGTGCGATAAAGCTTTTCGTCATTCTAGTGCTTTGAAAGAACACGTGCGTATTCACACGAACGAGAAGCCGTACGAATGCGATGTGTGCGAGAAGCGTTTTACTCAATCTAGTCACTTGCAAACCCACATGCGTATTCACACGAACGAGAAACCGTACGAATGCGATGTGTGCGAGAAGCGTTTTCTTACATCTAGTCATTTGAAAGTCCACAAGCGTATTCACACGAACGAGAAACCGTACGAGTGTGATGTTTGCGAGAAGCGTTTCACTCAATCTAGTAGTTTGAAAACGCACATGCGTATTCACACGAACGAGAAGCCGTACGAGTGCGATGTTTGCGAGAAGCGTTTTCGTGATTCTGGTAATTTGCAAAAGCACATGCGTATTCACACGAACGAGAAACCGTACGAATGTGATGTGTGAGATGAAGCTTTTCGTCAATCTCAACATTTGAAAAGCCACATGCGTATTCACACGAACGAGAAACCGTACGAATGTGCCGTCTGCGAGAAGCGTTTTCGTCGATCTGATAGTTTGCAAATTCACATGCGTCGCTGGCACTGCTCATAAGCCAGGGGAAATTTCGAGCACAACAGATCGAGGAAAAAATAGAGAATTTCTGTCTTTGTAATGAAACACAACTCACTCACAACTCACGCACGCGCACACACGCGACGAGAACAACACACAGCATCGTCGTCGTCATCGCGCGCA
>Ga0255755_1000536_pt1 | contig 39686 bp, 24 predicted proteins | sample 011ome_18_FD_179955 | JGI IMG/M metagenome (GOLD analysis project Ga0255755, IMG submission 179955) | Coastal salt marsh microbial communities from the Groves Creek Marsh, Skidaway Island, Georgia - 011501BT metaG (version 2) | ecosystem: Environmental > Aquatic > Marine > Intertidal zone > Salt... | reverse complement strand
CAGAACGAGGAGCACCGAGCACGACTTCAGCTCTTTCACGGACGCGATAGAAGAACGCTGGTTCGTGACTTCGCTCAGCCACGATAACAACCCCGACATCGTCGACGATCGTTGTTCTTTCATGTCTTCTTTCGTGTTCATTTTGATATACAATTAGTATAATAAAGTTTGTGGGATTTTCAAAAAGTCCTCCAAAACACACGCGTTGTTTTCCTCAATCGTCAACTGTCGTCTGGCTTATTTTGCACCAAAACCAAAAAAAAGATACGGAAGTTGATGAATGAAATTTCTTTATTATATAGTAAGCGTCGACGCACACAAACTACAAGAGATCGAAAGAACAACTCTTCAGAAATAATAGTAATAATGTTCACCTCGTCGTCGTCTGCATCGTCGTCTTCTATCGGTTCTTCCTCTTTTCTTCTTCAAAATCATCTCTTTGGAGGAGGAAAGAATGATGATGTTGGAAGATGCTTTTTGAAAAAAACTCGTGGCTCTCGTTCCACGTCGTCTTTTTTTTCGAGAAGACAGTTAAGAAGAAACAACAACAAATCCATCGCGATAACAGAGTGCGTGACGGCAAAAACAGCCTTAAAAGAGTGGTCGAAAACGGAGAAAGCGATCGAACGAGGCGAACAAGTCTTGTTATTCAGAAAAGGAGGGATCAACGACAACAACAACGGTGGGTTTCAGATTTTGGAGAATCAGTTTGTCATATTCCCGACGTCGTTTCATTCTGCCAATAATGGGGGCGAAAGCGACGCAATGCCCGATATGAAGAAAGGCGACTCGGTGCCATTTTCGATCGTCTGTCGAATAACTCGAGCGTGGCAAACCTCCGATAAGAGCGTGATTAAAGCTTTGGAGAAATTTCACGCGTTGCGAGAGGATGAAATCGTATCTCGGGTGAATTATAAACCGAACGAACCGTATTCGATTTTAGAGGTGCGAGCGTACGTGTTGCCGAAGGACGAGTACGCGTTACCGGCGGACGTGGAGAAGTACGGCGGTTGTAAATCCTGGATTGAAAAACTCCCGTTTGGAATTCCAGACACGACCACGCTCCCTCCTGTGCTCGATCAGAGAGACTGGTTGATTTCTCAATCCGACTTAAAACGGAAGCTTGAGTTTCTCGTGGCCACCGGCGTCGAGATCAAGGAGTTGCCCATATAAACTATAAAATATATTAGTAGCATTCTTTTCTGTTGTAATATAAAGTATAAAATCTACGATGTTATGGAATAATACGTGTATATAGTTACATTTGGTGTTTTGTCTCTCTCTTTATTGTTCTCTCTCTCTCTCTCTCTCTCTTCTCTTTTTTTATCTAAACTCGTCCTCCAACGCTCTGAACGCGTCGATCAAATCGGTTTCTAATTGCGTCAATCTTTGTTGCACCACGTCTTCTCCATCCCCCGGGTCTTCAAACTTTTGACTGGCAATTCTATACATCAAATCTCCCATTCGCGCTTGGATGACGTTAAACGTAATCTTAGCTCCGTCGGTCATTTGTGTTCTCTCAACCGCGGCGTTGGATAAATCGTAAAACAAGACGATGTTTTTCAACATCGCGATGGACTTGTAAAACGGGCAGTACTTATCGTACGGCGTGAACGAGTTTTGTTGAAGAAAATCCTCCTTCAAAAACTTGGCAGTTTCCAACGTAATTTTATCGCTCTCTGCTAACGAATCCTTACCGACTAATTGAACGATTTCGTTCAATTCGTCCTCTTTTTGTAAAACGTCCCGAGCTTTCGCGCGCGTCTTCAAAAACGTCGGATCCGTCTTCTCATAAAACGGTTCTAACGCGTTGTTGTATTTCGAGTACGAAATCAACCAGTTGACGGAAGGAAAGTGTTTTCTCTGCGCCAACTTTTTATCCAAACCCCAAAAGACTTGGACGATACCTAAGGTTGCGGAGGTGACTGGATCGGAGAAATCCCCGCCCGGAGGAGAAACCGCGCCGACGATGGTCACGGAACCTTCTCTCGACGGCGAACCTAAACACTTCACTCTTCCTGCTCTCTCGTAGAACGATGCCAATCTGGCGCCTAAATACGCCGGATAACCAGAATCCGCCGGCATTTCCGCTAATCTCCCTGAAATCTCTCTCAACGCCTCGGCCCATCGAGACGTGGAATCTGCCATCATAGAGATGTTATACCCTTGGTCTCTAAAATACTCTGCTAAGGTGATCCCGGTATAAATCGAAGCCTCTCTCGCCGCGACTGGCATGTTCGACGTGTTCGCCACCAGCGTCGTTCGCTTCATGATGCTTTCTTCCGAACCGTCCGGCAACGTCATCGTCAACTCCGGGAACTCGTACAACACTTCCGCCATCTCGTTCCCTCGTTCACCACAACCGACGTAAATAATGCCGTCAGAGTTACTATACTTCGACAGCGCTTGCGAAATGACCGTCTTTCCGCACCCAAACGCGCCTGGAATCGCGCACGTTCCGCCTTGCACCGAAGGGAACATAATATCCAACACTCTCTGACCGGTTAACAACGGATGATTCGCGGCTAATTTCTCCGCCGTCGGTCTTGGCGCTCTCACTGGCCACTGCTGCAACATCGTAAACTCCTTCTTCTCGCCATTAAACTCGACCTCGATAACTTTCTCTTTCAAATCGTACTCGCCTTCCTCCGCCAAGTACGTGATTTTCCCTTTCGCGTTCGGCGGTAACATGATTTTGTGACTAATCAACACGTTTTCCGGAACGACTGCAAAAATATCCCCGGCAGAAATGTGGTCGCCAACCTTATACCTCTTATTCTCTCCGCCTTTGGGATGTTGGAACTCCCACGTCTTCGCGATGTCCAACGCCGGCACGTTCACCCCTCTCGGAATGAAGCAGTCGCCGCTCAATTGCGCAATCGTTTCCAACGGCCGTTGAATCCCATCAAAGATGTTCCCCATCACGCCTGGGCCTAAGGACACCGACAACGGTTGTCTCGTCCGTTGCACCGGATCCCCGACGGTCAAACCCGCCGTTTCTTCGTAACACTGAATCGTCGCCGTGTCGCCTTCGAGCCGAATGATCTCCCCGATGAGTTGATCTCCTCCGACCCTGACGAGCTCGTACATGGCTGCGCCGTACATGTTCTCCGCGATCACGACTGGGCCGGAGACTTTTTTCACCGCGCCGTACTCGGACTCCGGTTGTTCGTCCTCGAATGCCGCCATCTTTGTTGTTGTTGTTGTTGTTGTTGTTGTCTTTGTCGTTTGTTCTCGTGCGTTCTAATAAAATGGATAAAACACGAACAAAGTGAGGGAAACAAAGTCTGACGTTTTTCGCTTGAAAAAATTTTATCAATCGAAGAAAGTTTAGTTTGATGAAGATGAAACTTGTGTTCTCGTCGCGCGTAAAATTTGTCTGTGAGGTTGAGGAGTGATGAGAGCCTTTTTCAAGGCTCGCTTTAAATGAATGAAATACAAACTTTCGAGTCGTCTAAAATCTCGCATACTACTTACTACTAATATTTCTCCCTTCGTTGCCGTGGTAATCTTTCGTTACCAAGCGCTCGGAGAATCCTCTTGCGTGTCTTCGAGTTGTTTTAAAATGCGTAACCTCAACGGGTCGTCGTCTTTGGCGTGTCTTCTTCTTTTGCGCCACGGCGCGGCGTTTTCAAACTCGTCTTCGTCCTCTTCTTGAGAAGAGGCGAGAGGTAGGACGATGTCGTCGACATCGGTATCGTCGTCGAGTTGAACGTTAAAGTCATCTTTTTCGCAGTTGGAGACGAGGGTGTCGATGTCTCGAATAGCCGAGAGGTGGTTTTTGCGGAAAGATTTTGATACCGGGTCGTCCTCTTCCGAATCCTCGGATATCGGGAAGGAGCTCGCGCTGTTCGAAGGCGTGTCCTTCGCGCGGCTTTTTTTCGTATTGATTTTAACGTCGTTGTTGTCGTCGTCGTCTTTGATAGAAGTTAATCGTCTTCCACTCGTGCCGTTGCCTTTGACGATGCGGTTCGCTAATACCTCCAACAGCGTCCGTTGGTTCTTATCCTTCTTCGCTTTGTTTTCCCACGCCCATCGTTTGTGTTGCTCTTTCGTATTTTGCGCGTGGCATCGGCGACACAAAGTGCGCATGTTGTCCACCGTGCACTCGCCGCCCCCGTCCTTCACAGCAAGAATATGGTCTGCCTCCCACGCGGACCCTTCGTACGCGTCTCTCGCTAACTTGTCTTTTTGCGCGCGCGTAAATTGTGGCGCTAAACTTTCAATAATTGGCAAGCGCTGGTGCGGCTTCAAACATTTAATGCGAGAGACCAACGCGTGGCAATCGAGTTTGCATTTTTCACACACGCCTCGGTCGCGTTCAAAAACAGCCATGCGTAACGTCTTCCCCGATCTCGACTGCACGTGGTACTCGAAACAATCCTTCGAACAAAAGAGATCGTGTAAAGAAAGCGGATGTTGCTCTTGCTGTTGAGAATTGGAACCATCGGCGAGAACCATCTTCTTCTTCTTCAACTTTACGTCGTCGTTGAACGCGTACGGTTTGCAGCAGCAATCGCACAGCACTTGAAACTGCATCGTTGATTCCTCATCACCAGAATGAAGTATTATAAACTGTTCGCGCGCTTCGAATCCGAAATTGCTTTTGCGCACTAGAACTGTTCGCGAAACGGCGTCTTTTGGAAGGGTGCCCAGTTTTATCCCAGTGCCGTGTCTCGTCGTGCTCTTTTGTTTCTTCGTTTTAATAAGCGTACTCTCTTCCTCTTTCTTTATCGTCAAATCTCGAAGCAACTGCGCGACGCCGCCGCATTGAACTGGCGTTCGCGATTGAATGACGATATTTTTATCTCGCGACAACAAGCAGTTCCATTCTTCGATAAAAAATTTACAACAGTTGAGCGCGTCGCAGTCGTCGATTAAAGCATCCGGTAAAACAAAGTTGCGCAAAAGCTCTCGCGTTTTTTCGCGCAAAGCAGGAGACATGGTTTTACACGTAACGTCTCTGACTTCGTCTTCTTCTTGGCCGCGTCTATATCTTTCAAGAAACTTTGTCAGCTTATCCCAAGCAACGAACACGTCCACTTGCTTCACCGAGCAGTTCAATCGGGTTTCGTTCGGCAGCAAGCGCATGTCGTGTAAATGTACGCGATCGGTGTGCTCGGAAACGACGAACCAAATAGGCACGCGTTCCGGTTCGGTAAAGAAGGATTTCTTCCGAATCTTCGTTTCCAAGGACCTTTTGCGTTTGACTAAGGATTTGATGCCCGATTCGTTTGGCGTTGGATGTGTTTGAGTTTGGGTCAAGCCGCACACTTGCGTGGCCTCTGTTTCCAGGTGTTCATGTTGTTGCTGCTGTTCCGTCTCGGAGAACAAAACCTGCGGCGCCTCGAGCATGACTTGCGAGCCGTGTTCGTCGCAGTCTAAATTTTCGCGACCGTCACGGTCGTCGGACCCATCCGTCATCATTGTGTTTTGTTCAATCTTCCTACCTAATCTTTGCCAACGATCGGTATCGAAAGCGCATCCTTCCGCCTTCGCGATGCAATAGTAAATGTTAACGCACGTCTTTGAGTTTTTCCCGTTCCGTTCTCTTCGCCAGGCTCGGTCTTCGGCTTGGAGTAAATCGGCAGGCTTTTGCGGTAACTCGACGAAACATACAGTCGATGCCGACGACAAATCAATCCCAACAGCTAAAGTGATGCCAAAAACAGCCACGCGAACTTTCGCCGGCGAAGGCGTCTTCCCGTCCTCTTCGAAGCCTTGCGATTTGCCCCCGTAAAATTTATCCACGCGCTCGCGGCGCTCAACTGCATCTGTTCGTCCATCCACGCAGACAATCTCCTCCGGCGATAGAACTTTTTGCAATCCGGCGTAAATTTCATCCAATACGGAATGGTGATGACCAAATACGACGACTTGTTGCGATTTATCGATTAAAATAGACTCTTCGAGAAATTTCACCGCTTTCTTCACTTTCAGTTTCCCGATCGCTTGCGCTTCGCCATCGGTATCGGTAACGATGTTCAAATCGTCTTTCTCTTCGTCTATTTCCTCGAACGTATTTCGTTGCGAAACGACAATCGGTTCCTCGTCTTCGTCGTCTTCGTCGGACACCACGTATCTGTGCTCTCGTTCGTCATCACCGCCTTCGCCGACACCAAGTTGCTTCCGCAACAGCGCGAACTTCTTCGCGCGTTCCTTCATCCAGTGCGTAAACTCGCTCGAGATGTCCAAGTAAATCACCTGTCTTCGCTTCGGGGGTAACTGATCCATCACCTCGCACTTCAATCGACGGATCATCACCGCGTACTTTAACAGCGTGTGCAACTCGTTCAATCGGCGACCGCCTAAAGATTTCCAAAACTTATTCCCCGACCTCGAGGCTTGCGCTAAAACTAATCGACAATAATTCACCCCAAACTCTTGCTTCGTGCCAAACATGTTTGGTCGTAAGCTATCAAGCTGGTTGAAAATATCGAAGGGCTTCACCAACGACGGTGTCCCGGTGCATAAAATCGCACGCCGCGATCGTGTCTTTAACAACTGCGTCGCGATTGCCGTGTACGCAGCCTCGCTTCCGTACACCGACGTGCTCAACACGTGCGATTCGTCGCATATAATCGTACCCCAGTTGATGTTTAAAAACGAAGTTCGTAAATTACTCAACATGTGATACGAGCTCACCGCTATTTTTCTCTTTCCTTTATACTCTCTCCCTTCTCTCTCGTTCTTCTTATACGCCTCCCCTAAAGCTTCTAAATCCCACTTCGCCGTGGAACCTTCCACGACGACCACGTCTTCCGGTCCAATATCCGGTATCCATCTCTCCAATTCGTTCGCCCACACCGTCCTCATGCTCGCCGGAGCGACAATCAACACTGGGCCTTCCTTTACCTCGTAACAACACATCAGCGCAATCGCTTGCAACGTCTTTCCGACGCCCATCTGGTCCGCAATCATCACTCTCCCGCCTCGAGACAAACCGTACTTCACGCCTTCGATTTGAAACTTGTACATTTTCTCCAACGTTTCTTTCGGTATCCGACTCAAACCTACCTCAAAATTCCTCGCCAACTCGTCCTCGTACCCCGGGTGATGATGCTCCTTCCCCTCTCCCGTGGTGGTTCTTCCGAACACCTTCAAGGTCGTCGCCGGAATCTCCCCTCGATTACAGCTCTTCTCCCGAGGAGGTAACACGTTCTTCTCGTACAACACCGACTGGACTTTCCCAGCCACTTCTCTCGGAAACATCCAAAACGCGCAGTTTCGGTCGTTATTCGTGGATGTTTTCGGCACAAACTGAAACGGAAGAAATGGTTTCGCGCTTTGCAACGCTTTCACGATGGAAGGGACTCTCGGTTCCGACGTGCACGTCAAAATAACATCCTCGTCGGAGATGAATTCCAGTTGCACGATTGGGTCGGAAAAAAGTTTCTTCATTAAGTGTTGTTGCTGCTGCTGTTCGTGTTGGAAAGAACTCTGCGGCTGACGCGAAAACGAAGGAACAGCCGAAGGAGGAACCAACGAAGCCGGTAAAACTAATTGTTGTTGTCCTTGTTGTTGTTGTTGTTCGTTTTGCATCGCACTGAGAGTCATCTCATCTCTCATCTTCGAAGATTGTTTTTCAAATTTTCATCTTCGCGTCTGCGTCTACGCTTTTTGTGAGGGAGAAGAAAAAAAGAGACGAAAAAGGACTTACAGGGTGCTCAAATTGAATAAAATCACTTTTAACAATACTTACTACATCTATAATCTATCTCTCTGAGTCTATCTATCTTTTGTTAATGAAAAGAGTCTGTTTAAACTTCCGAAACGCGCTCACGTCTTGTTCACACACGACGTCGAACGTACTCAACCGGTGTTTCAACCACTCCAACGAAGCTTCGTTGCCGAAACAGATTTGGAAATTCTCGAGCGTTTCCTCTTCTGGTTCTTCTTCTTCGTCTTCTGCGTCGCCACGATGATTGGTTTGCGAAAAAGAAGCGGATAAAGGAACTTCTGTGGAAATTTCGCTGAAGGAGACTAAACTGAACGCGCCGCCGTGGTCGGTGGTCGGTAATCGTTCGCGACACAACGCGCACGTTCCAGATCGTCGTAACCACCGCGCGTAACATTCCTGACAAAACCCGTGGCCGCACCTCGCGATGACTTCTAAACTCGCGTCGAGGCATATCGAGCACTCTTCGCCGGTGACACCTCGGTCCGTGCGAGTGGTGGTTACATCTTCTACTTCTAATAGTCTTCTCGTTTCTTCGTTTTCTCTGTTCTCGTACTTTTCGGAGATTTGTCGCAACGCCGGAACGACCACGCGATAAAACGTCTCAATCGAACATCGGCGGACGACGTGCACGTGTTCAAACTCTTCGTTTCCATCCACGTCGTCGTCGTCTACATCGCTCTCCCCCTCTCTCGTGGCGGCCACTGATCGAACAAATCCGCCTTCCTCTCGCTTCTCCCACTCTCTCTTTTCCTCCTCTTTTTCCTCTTTGTCCTTCCTTCTCTTGACCACCTCGAAATCAAATTCCACGTTCCCGAACGCGTACGCGAAAGAGCTGTTATATTTCAGCAGTTTCACGAACACGTTCCCGTTCCCTCGAAACACCGGCGTCACTCGCAACCTAAACTTTTTATCGTCCAGTAAGTTTCTCAACCCGTCGCTTTCTAAACATTTGTTCGCCGTTGAGACGTCCCCTAACACTTCCTCGAAGGATAAATCAAATCCTTTCAAACCTTTCATCTTATCCCCGCATCGTTTCAAATACATCCGGATGTGTTCCACCTCTCGGTTGATTCGTTCTTCGTGCGTGGAATACAGCCACTGGGTCGTTCGAATCGCGCCGACGATGCCAAAGATGACCAGGTTTTCAATCAATGGTTCCATTTGATGATAGTTGTTTTTGACGTTTTTTCCCCGTCAGAGGTGCCTTCTTCACTTCTTCACTTTTCTCGCGCGAAAAGAGGGAAGGAACGAGTGAGAGAGAGAAAAACGCATCATCGTATTCGAACCACCGTAATAACGAGTACAAAGTGCAGCATCACCTTCCGTAATAAAAGTTCTTCCTTTTCGTTGTTGCGCGCATATAGTGTACGAGCATAAAGATGATGATGAAAGTGAGTGCGCAACCCCTAACATCAACACCCCCAAAAGCGATGCGTGTAAGCGCGAGTCACAACGAGTACAACAACAACAACAAAAACAAAAACAACAACAAAGGAGGGAAGAAAAGAAAGACGAGGAGGGCTTTTAGGAGGAGCAAAAATGTCCGAAACGTCGTCGTCAGAGCAAAGCAAAACGATAAGGATGACGAGGACGAAAACGACAGAAGAATGGCAAAATTGGCAAAACTCGAGAAGGTGTTTCTGATAGTGTTCAACTCCGGACAGGCGAACGAGGCGTTGTACACGACATCTTCGAGAGAGTTCGACGTTCCTCGAAACGATTTTCTATGCTTCGCATCCATGCGAGACGCTTTGAGAGCGTCCGTGTTAATAAGCGAGCAGACGGATTTGATGCCGGTCGTCGAAGGCGTGAGCGCGGACGTGGTTTTGTTCTTGTGCTCGAGGAGCGGGTTCGGCGCGGAGGTGATCGGAGAAGGGGAAAGATGGACGCCTCCCGGGGTGGTGATTGAAGATGATGATGCGTTAGTTGAGGATATGAGTAGTGATAGTAGGAGTGACGGTAGTAGTAGTAGCGGAGAAGAAGAGTTAGCGATATCCTCGGCGGATTTAGAAAAGTATTTAGCGGACGGTGGATCTTTTCGGGAGGAGATTCGTGAACAGTTCTATGATGACGACGACGACGACGACTCGGTAGAAGGAGAACAAAAAGAAACGAAGGAAGTGACTGCTGCAGATCTCGAAGACGCCCGACGCATCGCCGCGTACGCGGTTCAATCCGCCGCGGCCAAACCAATCAAAGCGTTATCCGACGCGTTTGAGCGCACGGCTCGACTCTCGACGTTGAAATCTATTTTACGACGCAACGCGAACAAAGTTTCCGCGACGACGAACGGCGCGCTGATGAACGCGTTACAAAACGTCGCTCGAAAGAGGATGATGACGAAACCAAAGAATGAGGATTTTTAGTTGTGTTTAGTTGTGTTGTATACTATCGCGCTCGATGTATATATTGCGCTCGTAGTAACTGAAATGCCCAAAAACTCTTCACTTCTTCACTCCTCGATATCTGATGTCTTCAAAACTCGATGTCGGATTACTATTCCTTTTCCTCATCGCCATCATCTCTTCCCACGCGTTGTCGTCTCTCGCGATCCGCGTGATATCAAAAGATTACCGTCAACTGGCACCGACCGCTATCCACCTCACAAACGAAACCTTCGAGGAAGAATTTTCGAATCTCTCGCCGCAGAGTTTCTGCGTTCTAGAATTTTACGCGCACTGGTGTCCAGCCTGTCGAGCGTTTGCGCCGCAGTACGAACTCGTGGCGAAATATTTCAACGTCGCACCTCGACCGGAACCGAAAGTTACCGCGTTTGCGGTGGATTGCGCGGAAGAGCAACAGTTATGCGCGAGATGGAAGATTAATGGGTACCCGGCGGTGTTTTTCGGAACGGCGATTGAATTCGCCGGGGAACGCGCGAACGACGTGAAAGAGATTAAATGGAAAGAAAAGGAGAAACGGACAAAGACGGGAGCAAAACAGATCGTAGAGTTTGTCGGAGGGTTAGTGATACCGAGCACGGAGTATGATTTTAGTGACGAGGAGTTGGATGCGACGTCGAAGAAGGACGGCGGCGGCGCGGCGACGACGACGAAAGAGAATGAAAATTTAGCGCGGTTGGCATTTCAAAACGACCAGAAGAAAGGGCTTGATTATAAAACCGTGAGAACTATGGCGAGTAAAGACGATTTAGAACGCGCGACGGTGGAGATGTGGAATCAGATTGTGTACGATGCAGAAATCGCGAGTCGAGAATTGAACGACTTAGCGTTGAGTAGTTTGAAAAGTAGTACGAATAGCGCTTCTTCGATCGAAGCGAATGCGCAAGGAGGAGACGTGACGCATTCGACGCTGGCAGATAAAGCGAGAGGTAATGTAGAAACGATTAAGAATGCAATCGGTTCACTCATTCACGCGCTTTCGAAAACGCATCCGATCGCGGAATGTCGAGCTTCCTTTAGGGGATTGCTTCCAGGAGCCGACGGGACCGAAGGTGAAGAGGAAGAAATAGAAGACGAGAGTAGCAGTAACCGTAGTAATAGCGATGCAGAAAGTATCGATGAAGAAGCGTTGGAAAGTGCGGACGATCCGTTGCTCGCCATGGCTTCATCGTTTTCGTCGAAGAAAGGAGGAGGGAAAAGAAGGAAAACAATCACCATTCACCACCATCTCTTCTGGGACGAGGAAACGAACGGCCTTTCCCAATTTGCCGCCAAGACATTCACTCCATGTGGACGCGTCAAAGCGCCGGAATGGAACGATTGCAAGCCGTCCTCCCCGAATTCGAGTTCACGGGGATACACTTGTGGCGTCTGGATGTTACTTCACGCCACCGCGCTTCGATCGAAAGAGCTGGATAAGCACCAGGGTGGTCACGTCTGGTACGACGCGTTCGTAAACGGGTTCATTCGAAATTTTTTCAACTGTCTGGAATGTCGCGAACATTTTTTGAAAATGGCGGAAGAAACGAAAGGATTCGAAATCGAGACTCCCGAAGAGATTGCGTTTTGGATTTGGAGAAGACACAACGATGTCAACGAGCGATTGGCCACGGAAGGGGATCCGGCGGGCGATCCCGAGTACCCCAAACAGCAATGGCCAGATGTACAATCGTGCGCAAAGTGTCGACACACGGATGGTTCTTGGAACGATGATAACGTGCTGAAGTTTTTGCAGGTTTATTTTTTAGCAAACAACAAGCCGCGACCGCGTTCGACGCGAGCTAAATTGGTCAAAGTGAAGACATCGTCCGCGTCGACGACGACGAGGTTGTCGACCAAACGAAATCGAAGAGGAGAAGGAGGAGGACACGTCGTGGCGTTGAATATTCTCGCGAAAGTTTTCGTCGTCGTCGCTGCCTTATCTTCTATTTTCCTATATTTGCATTCCAAAGACAAGCTCCCGCCCGTCTTTGAACGCTTCAAGCGAAAACACATGAAACGCGTGTTCGACGATTGGCCTTAGTAGGTGATGACGATATGCTACTACGTATCTCTATTACGCTATACAAATACAATTGTGCTGCTGCTGCTACTAAATCTACATCGCACACCATGAATTACGTTTCAAACTTGCTCGCTTCTCCGAGTACGATTCTTTTGTTCGTCTCCACGATTTGTCCGTTGCACACCATCTCGTCTAAAATCACGTACACCGAATCTAAGTGAAACATGATGTCCAACTCGCAGACGTTCCCGAAGTGCCAATCTAACGTCTCCACGAAGCAGTGTATAAAATCCATCATGCTGAGCTCGTTCTCGTCGTCGTCCACCCCGACGATGAAAAATAAGGAAGCGTATCTTCGGTAGCATATTTTATAGGAATTGTGTCGTAAGAACGCGCAATACGCGTGCATCCCTTTCGCGTAATCCGATCCTCGCGAGAGGGATTTGCGAACGATTTCGCTTTCGAGTTGTCGCTTCTCTGACGTTGGAATCGATTCGGTGAAGTATTGCGCCAATCGCGTTTGGCCTTGTTTGTTCACCAGTAAGATAAATTTGATCGCCATTTTATGTCTCTTTCTCTTTCTTTTTCTTTTTCTCTTTCTGCTGCGTAAAGTGTTTAGTTAACTTACGCGTGTGTTTAAAGTGTTTATTGGTAAAGCCGTTACTTAACTTTGGGGAATTTCTCCCCGATGGTCTTCACTGGATTTACACGAACGATAATGTCTAGCTTTGACCGTCATCATCGAACGACGAAACCCACTCTGTCGGCAGCAACAACGACAACACAACAAACGCGCAGATACCCGGTGGTGATAAACGTGTACGATTTAAACGATATCAACGAGTACACGTACTCGTTCGGGTTAGGGATATTCCACTCGGGCGTCCACGTCCACGAGAAAGAGTGGTCGTTTGGACAGCACGAGTTTAACACGAGCGGGTGTTTTTATTGCGCGCCGCGAGCGGTGCCACCACCGGCGAAGTTTCGAATCTCGCAATGCGTCGGGTTTACGAGGAAAAACGAACGCGAGGTGGAACGTATCGTGCAAGTGTTAGGGGCGGAGGAGTTTTTGGGAACGAGGTACGACTTGCTGAGGAGGAACTGCAACCACTTCGTGGAGAGGCTGATCGAAGAGCTGGTAGATGAGAGTTTAGAGGAGAATCGAGGGGTGAGTTTAAGCTTGTCGAGTTTGTTATACGGTGGAGAAAGTAGTAGCAGTAGTCACGGTGAGAAGAGTAAGTGTCCGTCTTGGATTAACCGGTTGGCGAGAGTCGCGTTGGTGACGAATAGGTTCGCACCGTGCTTATTACCGGTAACGATTCGGCAAATAGCGAATGTTCCCGCTCCCGGGCAGTTTAGTACGATGAATAACAATACGAGAGTCGACGAGGACGAGGACGATGATGATGATATTTTCGAAAACGGAGAGGCGATTGAACGGGCGGTGTTGATTGCGCCCGGAAACCAAAGGATGTGACGCTTCGCTTCGTTATAGTATTTAGTTAAACTAGTGCTAATTCATAGCCAATTTGATAATCCTTCGGACATTGCGCTCGCCAAGTGCTTGTCAATCAAATCGTCGGTTGTGTCGCGCTTGTCGCCTCTATGTTTGCCTTTTTTGTTTGTGTTTTCAATAACGACTTTGCGCGCAGCAACTGGGTTCGAAGGAGCACTCACAACTTTCTTTGCTCTTTTCGTGTTTTCACCCTCGGGGACATCCCTTTTCGCGTCGGCGTGTTCTTGTTTGCGTTTCTTAAACTTGTCCGTGATTTCAGTGTTTGTAGTCGTCGGTGCACCCTCGTCTTCGCCGTTTCGCGCCTTTTTGCGCTGCTCGTTTCTCAACTTTTTTCGGTCCAAATTTCTTTGCACTTTCTTCGCCACGCGCTCGGATGGGAACGTCCGGCCTTCGATGCTGTTTTTGTTCCGTTTAGGTGGTTGAGCTTCATCGTTCTCGTCTTCGTCGCCTTCGTTGTCGCGTGTTCCGTTCTCATCTTTATTACGTTTCTTTTGTAACTCGCGATCGGATTTCCTCTTTTCTAATTTCTTCACCGCACGAGCGTCTTCCACCGCAAACTCAACAATCGGTCGCTTCTGCTTTGAAAACACTTCTGGATTGTTGTTCATTGCTCTCAGTGCCGTCATCGCTTCTTCGTGGGTATCGAACTCAACGAAACCGATACCTTTATGCTTCTGAATTCCAGTTTCGACATCGGTCGTTCCAGCTTTACCTTTCGAGGTATCGACGAGTAATTTGCAATTGACAATCTTCGGCGTCGTATTCTTCGAAGCTCGCTTTTGCGTCGCATCCAAGAACGCACGCTTCAACAGTTTTGAGTCAAAGTCAGCGGGGACATTTCTCACGGACAATCTTGTTTTTGAGATGAAATAGTTTGGATTTTTCAATCGCGCTTGTCGTTCGGCGTCGCCGCGTTTTCTCTTTTCCATATCTGATTTCGAAACGCCAATCGCGGCGGACGAGTTTTCGTGCACCTGTCCTTCCTTTGCTAAATATAAGTTCCGTTTGTCTCGTTCTTCTTTATTCATGTTGCTCTTCCAATGCGTCGTTTCCTTTTGCATCATCTTTGCCGCATCTTCTTTGGACACCGCTAGCGCTATGCTCACCGGTCGTCCAGCCACGAGTAAAGGTGTTCTTCTCGAGGCTGTCATGGCGGCTATTTTCGCTCCCTTTTTATTGCTTTTCATTTCTTGTGCGGTAATCGTAGTCTCCAAGTCGCCGCATCTGTCGACGCACTTTTTCGCGGAAGCTTCGTCCCAGAAATCACAAAACGCGACGCCCTTCGACCGGTTGGTAATTTTCTCGTACACGATTCGACACGATTTGATTCTTCCAAACTGTTTCAACTTTGCCTCTAGTTGTTCTTTGGTCGCATCTAAAGGAAGGTTCCGAATGAAGATAGTTCGGTTCGGTGGTTGCTGGTTCGACGGTTTGTTTTCTTTGTTAAATCTGTCCGGCATCTTTTCTTCCGATTCTGATTCCGAATCGCTTTCTTTTTCATCATCGGACGAGGAGGAGGAAGAAGAAGAAGAAGAAGAAGAAGAAGAAGAAGAAGAGCTGCCATGGCCAGACGAAGAATCGTCGTTGTTATTTTCATCGTCGTCGCCGTCATCATCATCATCTTCTTCTTCTTCTTCGTTGCCATCGTCATGATTGTCATCATTCACTTTTGGTGTTTGCGTCGCCGCTAAAACTTGACTCTCCTTCTCTTGCCTCTTCGAGAGCGCAACATCGACAGCTACGACGCGTCCCGCAACTTTCTGTCCGTTCATTTTTTCCACGCACGAGACCGCATCTTTTGCGGTAATGAAAGCTACAAAAGCGAACCCGCGCATTTTCTTTGTCGTTTGATCGATTGGGATGGAGACGTCCCAGACGAATGCAGTCTCGGAAACGTTCTTAGCGATTGAATCTCGTATTTGTTTCTCGGTCGCGTGGAAGGCCAAGTTCCGTAAAATCACTCTGTGTTTCTTCGGATTCGCGCCTTCACCGACTAACGCGCGTGACCACAACGAGTCGTTGTCTGCGTTCGCGTCGCCGGAGTCGCGTTCGCCTTTCGCTCGCTTTTCAAAGTTGACCTTTTTTTGCTGTTTGTCTTTTTTCGTTTCCTCGAATTTTAACTTATGCATGCGCTCGACGACTGTTTTCACGTCCTCCTCGCGCTTAAGTTTGAGTAAAACGACGCCTCGAGTGGCGCCATCCTCTCTGATTTTATATTTTTTACACGTCTGGTCATCCGCCGGTTTCTCTTTACAGATTTGTTCAAACCGTTCTACTAAGACTTTCGCAGTCTCTTCGGACACGCTTTTCTTCAATCGTTTATCCGTTCTAAAGAAATGTATTACTTTTGCCGCCTCCACGCCTTTAATCTCACCCCCAATTTTCAAACCCGCGATGATGACTGTTTTCTTCTCCTCTGAAGTCATCCTCGCCGCCGTTGTCCCGGTCGAAGCCGACGCGCCTTTCGATTGTCGTATCCGCTTTTGTTTCTGCTCCTCTTTCGTCGTCGTCGTCCTTTTCCTCGGTTCGTCCTCCTTCGTCGTACCTTCCTCTTCTTCTTTCTCTTTCCTGTCGTCGTCTTCATCTTCCTTTGTCGTTTCTCCCTTCTCCTCTCGCATCTCTCGCTTCAGACGTTTCCTCTCCTTAAAATCCACCTTTTCCTTCTCTTTGCTCCGTAAAATCCCAATCTTCCTCCCTTCGATTTCCATCTTCATGTTCAGTTTCAAAGCCTCCTCCACGTCTTCTTTCATCGAAAACGTCACGTACCCGAACCCTCTGTGCACGTGCGTGCCTTTCTCTCGCGCCACCCACGCTTGACGAACGAGACCGATTTCCGAGAACGCGTTTTCCAGAGACTCATCCGTCGTGGAATGTGGTAAGTTCCGCACGAAAACGTCCAGGATTTCCCTCGTGCGCTTCGTCGTGTTCTTCTCCTTTTGCTCTTCTTCTTTGTCTTCTGTCGCGCCCTCAAATCCGCCGCCATCCTCCTCGAGTTCAACCATTATTATTTTTATTCGCCGGTTCAAGCGAGTGCGTGCACAAAAAGCGATTTAGAATGAAGGAGATTTTGCCGGCGGCGGTCCAAAAAGAGAGGAAAAGGAGGAGCCGAGGAAAGAGGAAAATATGCTCGAACTATGCGCGAAAGCGTAAATGTTTGTGTTTGTGTTTCTCTCTTTTTCTCTGTTTAATATTACACTTTTTACGATGATGAGGAGGTGGGTGTGCGCAGTATTCCATCTTCGTATCGCCAACCGAATGGTAAAGGACAGTTATTGTCGAGGAGGTATTGTACACATTCGGGTTGGTTGTTCTCGTGCGCTTTTCGTACGGCGTGAGAGTCCCAAGGCGCTTTGGCGGTTTCGTGTAAGTACTTCAAACAGTCGAAGTGGCCGTTCTCGGCTGCAAACGCACACGCCGATACGTCAAATTGATCATACTTACGCTCAACAAGATATTCGAGTATGTGGAGATGACCATTTTCAGCCGCCCAAGTGGCAGTAAGAAAATCCCAAGGCGCTTTCGCTTCTTCGCGTAAGTATTTGAGTACCTCGAGATGACCGTTTTGGGCAGCACGTGCACACGCGTTCTCATCGATAGGACACTTATTTGCAACGCAATACTTTAACATTTCCAGATTACCTTGACTTGCGGCCATATAAATCGTCAATTCATCCCAATCACAATTTTTCTCCTCTCGCACCCACTTGAGTAACTCGAGTTTATTCGTTTTAGCAACTCTCCAGCAGAAATCTGATTCGTACCAGATACCCAACCACAACGATTTATGTTCCAACACAACTTCCAAAGTCGATATCGACGACATCTCTTGAACTTTAAACTTCTCTTTCAAATCACCCGCGCGAGATGATCTCTTCACCAACGCTCTCGTCTCTGTATTCACTCCATACAAGAATTTGATATCATACGAATTCAATCTCGGAAGAATGTGTTGGAAACAAATATCGTCGCACTTCACGATCAAACTCCACACATCTCGCTCCCCAATCCGCCTTTTTTGCGCTCTCGTCTTCATCGTTTCTCTCGACGACCCCGTTTCTCTCGAAGAGGAAGAGAGAAGGAGAAGAAGAAGAAGAAGAGATACTAATTATAAAAGTGAATAAAAAGTTTCAGAAAAGTTTTTTTCTTCTTTCAAACGAAAAGACGTTTTCAGACGAAAAAAGGAATAAAAGACACGCGATTGGACCTTTGACAGATTTTTTAGAAAGAGACGACGACACTTAAGAAAAAAGAGATAAAAAAAGGGAGACGAAAAGAGCGATGAAAAGAAGCTCCTTTGTTCTTTCTTCGCGCTTCTCTGAAGTCGTCGCTTTGAAACGAAGGAGTAGTACGGGGGGAGGAATTCTTTGCTGTTCTTTTTCTTTCGCGTCGTCGTCGTCGCAATATGTGTCGTCGTCGTCGTCCGATGCGTTTTTGTCGCGCGAAAATGTGAGAAGTACATGGAAAAATCACAACCGCGGAAAGGAGGAGAGATGGCGAACGACGAAAGCGAGGAGCTTTTCCTCGTTGCAGTCGAACGAGAAGAAGAAGAAGAAGAAACCAAACCCTCGAATGTCGATCGTCGAAGCCGTGTCTGCCGCGATTGGGTCGTTCGTTATCGGCTCCCTCGCGGCGTATCTGATTGAGCAACAAGAAGAGAAGGAGGAGGAGGGAAAAGAAGAAGAAGAAACAAAAATGAAGGAGAACATAGACGACGACGACGGGAAGATTAAGAAGAAGAAGAAGAAGAATACGTGGAGGAGGATGTTTTTTAAAGAGGCTAAAGCAGAAGCGGCTTCGGTGGCAGGAACTGCTGCTCCAAAAGCGGTGAAAATGTACACGCGGCTGGACGTCGCCGAGCACGACTCGATCGAGAAACGAGTTTGGTGTTCGTATAAAGAAAACGTGTACGACGTGACCGATTTCTTAGATAACCACCCAGGTGGAAGAGATTTACTCTTATTAGCGGCTGGAAAAGATATCGAACCGTTTTGGAGGCTGTACCAAGCGCACGTAAACTCGGACGTCGCGATGGAGATGTTGAAGACGTTGAAGATTGGCGAGTTGGATTTAGAGAAGGAACCGAAGGTGGACGTCGATGAAACGGATCCTTACAAAAACGATCCGGAACGGCACCCGGCGTTGAAGTGTCACAGCGCAAAACCGGCAAACATGGAGCCACCACTTTCGCTGCTACGACGAGAGTATTTGACGCCTTCGTCTCTGTGGTTTGTGCGAAATCATTCGCCGGTGCCGATAATTGACGCCGCGACGCATGAAATCACCATCGTTTCCGGCGAACAATCCCAAGACAATTTGAATTTATTACGTACGAAAGCTGTTATTAATCTGGAGCATTTGAAGAAAGATTTCGAAAAGAAAACGGTCGTGGCAACCGTCCAATGCGGCGGCAACAGACGAGGCGGCTTGGATTTGATTAAAAAATCCAGCGGCACGGGATGGGGCGAGGGCGCCATTTCCACGGCTAAATTTGCAGGCGCTTCCTTGCGGGACGTGTTGGAAGTTCACGCCGGGATAAATTTACACAATTACGAACGTTTGGGTATAAAACATGTTATTTTCTACGGTGCGGACGATATGCGCGCGTCGATTCCAATAGAAAAAGCGTTATCACCTTTCGGGGATGTTTTATTGGCGTACGAAATGAACGATTGCGAAGAACTTCCTCGAGACCACGGGTATCCACTGCGCGTCATCGTGCCAGGACACGTCGGCGTTCGAAACGTCAAATGGCTTTCGAAAATCAAGCTGTGCAGCGAAGAAGCAGACGGTCCGTGGAATCGAGGCATCGCTTATAAAGGATTTGGCCCCGGTTATTCCTCCGTCGAAGGCTTGAACATCGACAGCGTTCCGACAATGCAAGAAATGCCTATTCAATCCGTCGTCGCTGAAGCTGAAAACATATCGCTGAGTCTCGCGACAACATCAAAGAACGACGACGGCGAGAAAAGAACCGTCGCTCAAACTTCCGCCAAAGGCTTCGCCTGGTCCGGCGGCGGCCGAGCTATCATTAGAGTCGACGTTTCCGCGAACAAAGGTTTATCTTGGCAAACCGCAACGCTCAAAGAAGGCGCCGACCAACCGCTTTCCAAAGCCTGGGCGTGGACGTTCTGGGAAATCGACGACTTAGAAATCGACGCTTCTAAACTCAAACCCGGGGACGAGATCAAAGTTCTCGTCAAAGCCGTCGATGCTTCCTACAACGCCCAACCTGAAGGCGCCGCCGCCATATGGAACCTCAGAGGGTTGAATAACAACAGCTGGCACGCGTTCACCGTTAAAGTCGAAGAATAGTATAATAAGTAGAGTAGTACTACTCGTAGTAGTGGTGGTAGAGAAAAATGGTACTTGAACTCGTACCACGTGATGATGTAATAACGTATTGTATAACATACTGTGATAACATACTGTGATAACATACTGCGTTTATTTACAAACGCTCTGTTTTTGTCTCATTTTGGGTTCTTTTCAAAGGAGCAGTTTCCTTCATAAAAAAACCTCGCGTTTGTGTTCCTTCGCAGACACACACACACGAGAGAGTAAAAGAGAGAGAACACAGAGCAGAGAACACGAATACTACTCATGTCGGCGACTTCTGTGCTGTTCAAAGACTTGTCTTCAAAAACTCGAGCGTTGAGGCTTTACCGTCACTCGTTGAAAACCTGCCTCTCCTGGTGCGTCATGCGAGACATTTTCTACTCCGAACGCGATCGAATCCGCTCGGAGTTTGAATCCAATCGCGCGTTAACGCAATCGCAAGCGATGAAGAAAATCGAGGAAGGCTTCGAAACGCTCGATTCGTACGCGCACCCAGATCCGTACATCGTTCCAACCATGTACGGCGGGTCGAAATACGCGAGAAATCCTCCCGTGCCCGGGAATATTCACGTGATACGAGATTTCGGGAGAGAGAAGGAAAGTGTTCCAAGGGAAGCGTGAAGACGAAGCGCGGAGAACAATGTTAGCATACTACTAGAATAGCAAACGTATATGTACATCTAAACAACAACAACAATAAGACAGAAAACAAAGAATAACGACCCAGACGTATTAACGGACTGACTTGACAAAAGACTATCTAACAACTATTTAAAACTATTTCTTTCTTTCATCTGACTACGGCGTACCTGGCGTATTCGCTGCTCTGAAACCGCGCTCTCGGCCCGTCGCTAGCCGGCGTCGCCGCTGGGGAGTACACGTGCACCTGCCTCACGTGCGTATCGCGACCGTTTTGGTGGTTTTGAACGATGCATATTTGAATGAAGAACGCTCTGATCGGAGCTTCGCAGGACTCTTTTTCTAGATATTCTAAACCGCTGTTCTTCAAATGTTTCTTCGATCCGTACTGCGCGTGTATTTCTTTCAATTTCTCTTTATCTAACCTGGTCGTTCGGACGCGTTGCCAACCGTGCGGTTCGTTCAACGTTTTCGTCGCGACGTCTTTCAAATCTCGGTAGCTATTCCCGGCTCGAATGACAATCTTACTCGGCGTGTAACTCTCGTCTTGCTTATAATTCGTATATATCGACACCTCGCACACGTTCGTTTTCTTTTGAAACTGACAATTAATAAAGTGCGGCTGCGCGCCGTCCGATTGCCAATACGTCTTCAAATTCCCGTCCCGCAACAACTCGACGCCGTTGCCTGGTTTCGAAGACGTCACCGACCACACCGCTTCGTCGCCAATCTCTCGCACGTTCCGTTTCGCCGCGTACGCTTTATCGTGGAACGTATCCGCTCTTTCGTCGCCTTCTTGATTGTTCGTCGCGTCGTGTTGTTGTTGCTGTTGTTGTTGCTGTTGTTGTTGCTGCTGCTGCTGTTGCTGCCGCGCTTCGTCGTCGTTCGTATCGTCTCGGCCAGCAGGTTGTTGGTCCTCGTTCGTTCGCACGTCGTTCGCGCCGTCTTCTTCTCGAGTACCGTTCGCTTCGTTATTCGCGCCACCACCACCTCTTCTGTTGTTGTTGTTCCCAACAGTCTCGTCGTCTTCCTCCTCGTCGTCCACCTCACCCTCGTCCTCGTCCTCGTCCTCCTCGTCTTCTGCGGGATGTCGATGTCGCCGTTCCGTTCCTGGAACGTTTATTCCGTGGCCTCCTCGTCTCCTTCCTCTTCCTCGCGTGCCGTCGTTCAAATCGTCGTTCAAGTCGTCGTCGGAATCTTCTTCTTCTTCTTCTTCTTCTTCTTCCTCCGAATCTTCTTCTTCCTCCTCCTCAGAGTCTTCCTCTTCCTCCTCCTCGTCCTCTTCTTCTTCTTCCTCTTCTTCTTCGACGTCGTCCTCGACGTCTTCGATGTCCTCGTCGTCCTCGTTCATTACTTGTATGTTTCGAGAGAGAAAAAATGAGGAAAAATTGCGATGGTCTCGCTGCTAATAACTTAGTTAGGATTTTACAAGTATCTATTCTCTCCTTCCTGTTCTTCTTCTCTCTGCTGCGCTTCTTCGCTGACGTGTTGCATGTCTCGCATCTCGCGTTGCGCCCAATCGTACGCGTCTTCTTCTTCCTCTTCTTCTTCTTGTTCTCTCTGCTGCGCTTCTAAATCGCTGAGTGTGTACACGTCTCGCATCTCGCGTTGCACCCAATCGTACGGGTGTTCTTCTTCTTGTTCATCTTCGGCATCTTCTTCCTCGTAGTCGTCTTCGCCTTCTTCTTCTTCTTCTTCACCTTCGTCGTCGTTTACGTCGTCGTCGTCTTCGAATCCGGTGGTTAGGAAATTTTCGCGAACGTAATCGCAATCGACGAGGAGCGTCAACTCTGCTCTTTCCTCATTCGATGACGCCATGAGATATTCCCCGACGCCGTCTTTGACGCGTTTTCTGCAGTTTGGACACGATGGGAACGAGGATTTGAACAGCCACTCTTTCGCGCAGGATTCGTGGAAGACGTGATTGCACTCCAGCGTGAGCACTCGGTCGTTTTCTTCGAAATCCACCAGGCAAATGGCGCAAACGTTTTTGAGCGTGCTTGGAGTGACTGGACGACCACTGGGTGCAATCGACGCAGGCACTTGGAACGAAGTGACGCGGTTGACGAACTCTGATAACGGAACACGATTGGCGTACGCGTTGAAACTATCGTCCAAGAGTTTGTACGCTTGCATCATGCGGGCTTCCATGACGTTATGGGCAAACATACCCATTCGAATAGCCTCGCGGACGAATACTTGAAAGGGATACTCCGGCGGAAATTTTTCGGCCGCGAGATATTTAGCGTCCATGACTAGGCGCCAAACAAGCGCCTGCGGCGTGCAGATTCTATCGCTCATGTCGGCGTGCGCTTTGTGTTTGAGTCTGTGGCGTTTGCTCAGGTCGATGAGTTTCTCTCTTGGCGTCGCAAATATTTCGTTTTGAAGTTCCGCCGCGGTTTCGCGAAGGCTGGCGGATAACAATTCGGACTCAGATTTTGCAACTTCCCAAAATTGGAACCAGTGGTACTCCCGCGTGGCTTGTCTAGGTACTTTTTCGTGCTTGAAAGTGAGAGAAACCCCAGCACGACTAAGATGCACTCGCGCTTGATCGTTGTCTTTGTAATCCACGAAGTCCGCCGAGTAGAAAGTATTAAAAAACATCATCGCATTTGACTCGGGTTCTTCTTCTAATGCAATGCTATCCGCATCACTCATCTCGTTCTCATCGTAATACACGTGACCGCCAAGGCTGTTATCTTGACATTTTGCAATTTCTTCCACGTCGCTTTCAAAGCACGAGAAACCTTTCGGAAATGATAGGAGCCTCGTTGAACCGACCAACGTCTCCAACATACTTCTTTTCATTTGTTCGTACTTTTTAAAGTCTCTCGCATTTTTAACGTGCAGCAGCGCGTCTTTCACACTCGGTAGAATTTCGCGCGACATCGCCCACCGTTTACGCTGGAGATAAAAGTCGACTAGCTTTCTGTTCTGTTTCATTGGTCTAGTGCCATCGATAGTAGTACGTTTCACCTCCTCCTCGATGATCCTCGATCCTCGAAGATCCTCACGACGGCGAGGATCGTCGTAATCTACCGCATCCTTCGCACTCATAAAAGGCAGACCCAACCTCCTAAACGAATTCACCTGCTTCTCTAACGCGCTCTCCACATCTGGAATTGGCGTCCATTTCGCTATTTTTAATTCGAACAAGTTTTGCGTCTCGTTGGCGGGTTCGTAGTGCCCTTCATATCCTCGAATCATTTGTCGAACTTGTCCTCGAATGACGCCGTTTGGAAAGACTTGTCCGTCACAAAAGGTTTCGTTATCGCGAAATGATATTTTCAAATTATCATTATCTTCACCTTGTTCTTCGGCGTGCAAATAAAACGTCTGCTCGTCTCCTTGCGCCGAGTGCGAACACACCAAAAGTTCTCTCTCTTCGTCCCAAAACAACACGCGAAACGTGTATCTCGATTTCTTCTCGCTCCCGGGAATCCAAATCGTTCCGAACCAAACTCGTCCGGGAATGAAAATAGAGCGCAATCCTCTTCTGTGCTCTGCGGGTACCGCGATTCCGTCTGCGCTCATTCTCCAGTTCTTCGGCACGTTTAGTTTTCGATCTCTTTCTATTTTCTTGTCTTCAACGCGACTTGTCGTTGGTTCATCTTCAATGTCGCTTTCATCATCATCATCTTCCTCGAATCCAAACGCAATCGTACGTCGCATTTTTACTTTCGCCACGAGCTGGTCGAATCGCTTCCATATTCTCACAGTCTCGTCGTCCGCTTCTTCTTCCGCTTCTTCTTCCGCGTCTTCTACGATTCCGTGATTGACTGCTTCATCTCTCCCTGTCCCGTCGATATATCTTTCGTCTTCGTCCGCGTGAACCGCGCGCTCCACGTCAAAATCACTCTCCACGGCGCCGAGCGGTAACCCGTTGTCGACAGGCGGCACTTCCTCGCCCATTTCTGCTCTAACGTCTGTATTCGCTAGTAGAGTCTGATGATGAACAAGGGATGCGTTCCGCATAAGCGCTTGCGCCTCAGCGTACGCCAGAGCTCCATCGTCCATACTCATACCTGCACTCGTCTCTCCTCCTTGCAAACCGACGGCATCCGTTGATGGCACCAGCCTACTTAAAGCGTTTAGATTTCCCCTCATGCGAGTTATGCCCGCGCGAAGCTCCCCGGCGTCGCCAGGGAGTACATGCTCCAGTAAATGCTCCTGCTGCTGTACATCTCGGAGTTCTGCTGGGAAGCTCTCTCGGAGCTGTGCCGTGTACTCTGCGAGCGCCGCGACGTTTCCGCTGCGTTCGAAACTTTCCACGGCGAGGCGAAATCCATTCATTATCGCGTTGACGTGTTCTACTCCTCCTCCTCCTTCTTCTTCTTCTTCCCTCCCGGACTCGTCGTCCTCGTTTACGTTTACGTTTGCGTCGTCGTCAACACTCGTCGTCGTCGTCGTCGCGTTGAATGCGTCGATGTTTTCTTCTCCTCGCCAAACCCGACGCTGGCGAAGACCTTCTTCGACAAAGTCTCCTCGTTGTTGTTGCTCTTCTAATTGTTCTTCCTCCTCTTCGTCGTCCTTTTCCCAATCATCTTCGTTGTCTTCTTCGGTGGGAGGCATGATGACCGTTCCGAGAACGGACGAATTTTGTGCAGTTTTAGACGCAAGCGAACGCTTAGTAGTAAGTTTATTACATTTTTATATAGACACACATTAACATAAAGATAACTTAAAGTTACTTTTGCTGCTGCAAAGTGGAGCTCAACCAATTCATGCCGTCCCACAAGCCGTCGCCGGTAATCGCGGAGGTTTTGAATATCGCCCAAGGTCTGGTTTTAATGTTGTGCAAATCCAAACCTTCGCTGACTTCGGCTTCGGACAAGGCGCCGGGTAAATCTTGTTTGTTCGCGTAGACTAAAACGGCGGCATCGCGCAACTCCTCCTCGGCTAAGATGGCGTGGAATTCTTCTTTCGTTGTGGCTAGACGTTCGGCGTCGGCGGAGTCGACGACGTAGACGATTGCTTGGGTGTTCGGGTAGTAACATCGCCAGTACGGGCGGATGGAGGTTTGACCGCCGAGGTCCCAGACTTGGAATTTGACGTTGTTGTGGGTGACCGTTTCGACGTTAAAACCAATGGTGGGGATGGTGGAGACGACCGTGCCGACTTGGAGGCGGTAGAGAATGGTCGTTTTGCCGGCGTTATCCAATCCAAGAACGAGAATTCGAGCTTCTTTCTCGCCAAACATGGAGAAGAGGCGACTGAAAAAGAGACCCATCTTCCGCTATTCTTCTATGATATAAATTTTCTACTTTCTGCGTGTATCTGTTTTTGTTTCGATGCTGCCCTCTGTGCGATGAATTCACAATCCAAGGGGCGACTTCTTCCTTTCTCTTTCTCTTCTTATGTGTGCGCTTCGTGCACCTCAATTCCTCAACGAATAGTGATACTCTCTCGCTCCGCGCTCCTTCGATTTGGCCCCTCGTTCTCTCTCGTACGCGCGTTTGGCTGTATAAAGATATGGAGGGAAGGAAGAAGCATACAAAGGTTAGGAGGAGGAAAACGGCGGAAAGCAAACGAAAAAGATAGAACGACGTCGCGAAGAGAAATCCTATTCTTCAGTTTCAGTTGCACTTATCGACACTATAATTCCGATCAGGTCTCCAAACGCATGAATCATCATCAGAATACGACAACGCGTCGCAAACGAAAATAAAATGTCGTATTCCCGTCGGCCAAAGGTAGACGAAACGATGTGAGATAAAGCTAATCGTTCCGCTCGCCGGGTCCTTTCATCTACGCAGGGGTTTGGGACGCTCTTTTTCGCGCACTTGAATCAACGCGACGCGTACGGAGAATACCCTGAGATGTGCGAAACAAAACAAAAGACGAAATACTTATACGCTCGAACGCCGCGAAGGAAAGAGAGAGAGAGAGAGAAAAAGAGAGAAAGAAAGAAACCAAAGACACCCCACTGATCGCGTTCTCTCTCTCTCATTCTCTTTCTCTCTCTCATCCACACAGTCCACGCGAATGCATAAGAAGCGCACCGCGCGCGCGTCACGCGTTGACATTTTTTTCCTCAGTTCTCCAAGGTGATTGTTACTCCCCAAAAGCCGTTCGACGAAGAACAGCTTTACTTCGGTAGAACGAAAGTTGATAATAACGGTTCCTCATCGGAAAAAAATGTACCGCATGCGTGCGTAACATAAGCGTGGTGGTGATCTCTCGTGATCTTTGCTTCTCTCGCACCACCATACCCATCAAAACCCGTTCGAAACAAATCTCCAAACAACGGCGGGAAAAATGCATTCTTCGGATCAAATCGATTCAAACCCCGAAGAAACTTCGCGACGATAAACGACGATAAACAACGAAGAAGAAGACGACGACGACTAAAATGCGATATTGATGTTGTTGTTGATGATGATGTTGTCGTTTTGGCCGCACCTGTTGTTAATAAAAAAGATTTTCTTTGTCTTCTTCTTTACGTTGTTGTTTGTGCGGGATTTTGTACGAGTTTTTGGAAGAAGAAGAAGAAGAACAAAATACAAAAATAAAGGAGAAGTATGACTACGAGTACACGTACGTGTGCATCTTTTCTCTCTGCCGCTGCTGCTGCTATTACTACTGCTACTACGACTACTACCCATCTCTAATAATACGCGATTCTCTGTTCGTCGACGTCTTCGATGCCTTCAATTTCGTGCAACGAGGCCCAATCCTTCACCGTGGCTAACTTGACGCCTTCGCCGGAAACGGAATAGGAGATGCGTAAATCGCACCCGTCGAGAACCATGGTTGGATAATGGACGTGTTTTCCCGGCTCTAAGGAGTCTTCGATGAACAATACGGCTTCTTTCCAGGTTCTGCCGTCGTCGGAGGAGGTGGAAAGTGCGAGCTTACCTCGCGTGACGCCTATTCTTGGGTGTTTCATGAAGGCGTGCGCATTGTGGCAGACGACGATGACGCCGTTTGGAAGCAACACTGCGGAGACTTTCGAGTTTGGGTTTTGTAACGGGGTCGCGTGTGGAGTGTCCCAACTTTCGCCGTTATCCGCGGAATGCGAGACATATATCGCGCCTCGGCTCGTTCGAAAGAACTGCGCGAGTCGACCGTCTCGTAACGGGCCAACGATGGACCCTTCGATGAGCCAATCCGGTTTGCCGTCTTTCATTTTATTCTTCACGTGTTCGATTTTCGCGTCTGTCTCGTGGAACGAGAGGCCGTCGTCTAAAGAATGCAACACGGAGGCGTAATCCGGTGCTTTCCGAGGTTGACATTTGGCATCCGCTCTCGGATGTTCTCTCCAAAATGGAAGAAGGACGACGTTGTTCAATTTTAACGGAGGGTTCCCGATAACTTTCGGGATGGTTTCTTCGCTCAGAATCGTCTCTTCCTCGCCAAACGTCCACGGGTCGTCGTTGATATCCCCATCCTCGTCGTCGTTTATCCGAATCGAGACTCGCTTGATGTTCCCGCCAGGTCGCCACCACGGCCCTACGCTCGCCGCTTTCTTTGCTTTCGACACGATGCCTTCTTTACTCTCGTCCCAGTACACGGACACGTCTTCTTCTTCGGACCCGTTTTTCCGTTTCCTCACGATATCCTCGCACTCGCCGCTCTCGCAGTGCCAACACTTCTCGCTCTCCGCGTAAAACAAATACGTCGTCTCACCACCACCACCACCACTATTACTGCCGCTACTGCCGCTGCTAAAAAACGTCGGCGCCCACCGAACGCCAAACTTTCTACCGGGCACCACCCTCGCTTTCGTCCACGTCGCGCCGCCGTCCGCGCTTTTGCTCACAAATAAACTCTGGTCGTCCGTGCCTTCCACTTTGTGCGCGCCTTGCCACGCGGCGAGGAGTACCTTCTTCCCGTCGTCGTCGTCGTCGTCGTCCTTTCCTCGCGTCTTCGTCGCCACCGGGTGTATCGACGCCATGTGGACGTAGCCTAATCGTTTCGCGTTCGTTTGGAAAATCCACGATTTTTGCACTCTTCTTTCTTGTTCTTGTCCTCCTCGTTGCGTCTCCTCGTCGTCCGCGTCTTCCTCGTCGTCTTCTCTTCCTCCTCGTCTGAATCGTCTTTGCCTCGAACACTTTCTCAGCAAAGTCTCTCTCACCATTCCGTCGTTTCCTCTTTCACGAGCGCCGCTCGGAAAGCCATTTCTGGGAAAACGTGCATCCTCGTCCTCTGCCTCCTCGTCGTCGTTTCGAGTGTTAACATCGTCATTTTCGTCCTCGGAAGCGCTAGTGCTTTTACCGATGAGTGCTACAGAAGAAGGAGAAGAAGATGAAATTCGCGCGAAAACGGCCACCACGGAGAGGAAACAGATGAAGCGCAAGGAGAGAAGAATCGGTCGTTTTTCTTCTCTCGTATGTCTTTTTACCGCGCCAATATTCATCGTCGTCGAAATTCGTCGTTATGTGTTAAGCTCGCTCCTCCTTTTCCTCTCGTCGTCTCGCGTTCGTCTTTACACGTCCTCGACTCCTCGTATAAGAGAGCGCGAAAGAGATGAGATTTGTGACGACTGGTTTCTCCACAAAAGGTGTTCGACTACGCGGAGAAGAACACCCTAATACTAGAGGAATGTTCGACGGAAACCCAATCGCGCGGGCCATCCTTCGACAACGAGCGAAAGCAGCTTTTGTTAATGCAAAAGCGACAAAAACGAAGACAACCGACGACGTCATCGTAAAGAAGAAGACGAGGTTTGGATTGGATGCGATTTCAAATGTCGACGACGGAACAACCAACGCAAAGGAGTTTGATGCGTTCGATGACGACGACGATGGTTTTGCAACGAAAACAACGGAAGTGAGACAGAAGGAAACCCCTTTGAAGTCGGCGGTGTCATTCACGAGGAGGAAACGGAAAGGAGGGTGTTTTATACAACCAGAAGTTAAAGCGGGTGGTGATGAGAAAAAGGCAGACGAGGAGGAAAAGGAGAAGAGGTGCAAGGTTCGCTGTACGCCGCGCGCGTCGGACGATGAACCCTTTTCGAAGAAGAAGACAAAAACGACGAAACATAAACAGATGTACTTGGATCTGGGGCAAAAATCGTTCGCGCACGCGACGTGTTCGATATGCGGGTTGATGTTTGCGAAAGGCGAACCGTCGGACGAGGAGTTACATCGAAAGCACCACGCGAAGTTTCTCGAGGAAAGAGATAACGCGTTCGTGACGGTGAACGTAAACAAGGCGAACTCGTTCTGGGTCGATGAAAGGAAACAGAATTGGCAGGAAGTAGAGATTGTAAGAAAAGACGCGCCGTCGTCGTCGGAAAAGTCGGAAAAGTGTCGCGTGTATCGCGTGACGAAAGGAGGGTGCGATCGACACGCGTGGGCGAAAGTGAAACGGGTTGCGAAGATAGTTGAAACAGAAATCGGGGCCGTAGAAGAATGGGTACTAGGAGGAGAAGAAGAGAATAAGGATTTACACGTTGTTGCGTTCGTGTGCGTGTCTTTCACGGGTGGGAAAGCGAACGAAGGAAAAATCATCGGCGCGGCGTTTTGCGAGGATGTCGCGGCGAATCAAAGAGAGGTGTTTGCGTCGACGAGGGCGGGAGGAAAGGCGGATGAGAAGGCACCGAGTGGAAACGATTCGTCCGCGGCGGTGACGACGACGACGACAACGAGTGCGAATGATAACGTTCGTGGCGGAGGGGTGTTGAAGAAAGGTGCTCGGATACAGCTTTCATCCCAAACGAGAGATTCGGTTGGAATTCGAGCGCTTTGGGTACACAAAAAATTTCGTCGCGCGGGTGTTTCTTACAACCTGTTGGAAAATTGTCGACGACGATTTTACGGCGACGCCTCCATGATTGGCTCTTCGACAATAGTGGAGAAAGATAGAGTGGCTTTTTCTCAGCCAACTTACCAAGGGGAGTTATTTATTGCCAAATACGCCGGCAACGGAGGCTTTCTCGTGTACGAATAATAGGCAAAGTAATAGCTAGGGAAACAAATAAACCACGTAGTCAAATGTAAATTGTAGATAGGATAGATAGATTTAGATGTTCAGTTAAACTGTGTTTTTTACAATATATATACGCTTTGTAGTGGGTATACAATCATGTTATGTTATTATCGCGTTCGGTTCAAGACGGCTTCTTGAACGGCGTCCTTGGTCGCTTGCGATCGACCGTCCATCTCTGTCAACTGTTCCGGGTCAATCGTCATCAACTGTTGCTCGTCGTTTTCTTCTAACACGTAACCGGCGCCAAAAACCACCGGAGACTCGTCTTCCATCTTTTGCGGTCTCTTCCACCCTTGCCCGGAGAAAGTACTCGCTTCCGCCATGATGTCGTCGTTGATCTTCTTCAACCCAGCCGTCTTCATGCCCTTCGCCTTGGCCGAAACTACTTCCGCGGCTAACTTTCCACCCAACACGGCACCTTCCATAGATCCGAGGAACTTCTGACTCGTCCAATCACCGGCTAACGTGAAGTTCTTGATCGGAGTTTCTTGCGACGGTCGGTACTTATTTCTACCCGGAACGGCGGCGTACACCGATCGCGGCGTTTTCACGACGGCGTGTTTCAACAACTTCGCGCCGACGCCATCCGGCGCTTTCTTCCCAATTTCCAACGGAAACAAACGCTCGAGTTCTTTCATGGTGGCGTCGACGATTTCTTGGTTCGATTTTGCGATCCAGTTCGTTTTACCGCCGGCAATCGGCGAGCACGGCGCAAAGACTAATTCGATCATAGATTTTTCTTCGTCGTAATATTCTTTGCACGTGGTAGACATGTCCGCGTAGACTGACAATAACGGCGATCGAGAAAAGCACAAGTGGTCGACGTTTTGCAACTTGCGATCAAACCACAAGTGAATGTTAATAACTGGGATACCTTCGAGTTGTTTCATTTGTTGGAAAAATGGCATCTTCGTCCACGGTTCCGGGCACATTCTCTTCATGACGTCCACCGGTACGGCCGAGATGAACTCGTCCGCTTCGATGACTTCACCGTTCGCCATCAAGATGTGTTTCACCGAATCGTCCTCGTTCAAAACCCACTCTTTCACGCGTTGCTTCATCAACACTTTACCACCGTTTTTCTCTATACTTTGTTTCATCGGCTCGCACAAACGATCCGGTTGATTACCGTCCAAAAATGCCATCTGCAAACCGTCCGTCTCGTTTAAGAAACGGTTCATCGCGGTCAACACGACCGTCATGGACAACTTGTCCGGGTCGATGAAGTCCAAAGCTTTAGCCATTGAAATGAACACCTCTTCGTTGATTCTTTCCGGCATGCCATACTTTCTCATAAAGTCCGTCACCGATAACTCGTCTTGCTTATCGATAAAATCTTGACCTTCAATCAACATCGGCAACAACGGCGGCGCGGTTTGTAATTTTTCCGGCAACGTCAACATCTTCTGGTTCAACAAAATTGCCAACCCAAAGTTCAACGGCGCCGGGATACCTTTGATGAAATCAAACGTCGTAAACTCCCCCGGCAACTCCTGCATGGCGAAAATCATCTTGTGCACCTTCCATTGCAATCGATCTTCGATGTCCAACTCGCTGAACAAGTTCATCATGTTCGGATACGCGCCAAAGAAAATGTGCAACCCGGTTTCAATCCAATCCCCATCTTTGTCTTTCCACGCGGAAACTTTACCACCCAACACGTCTCTCGCTTCCAAAACGATCGGTTCGTGACCGGCTTCGGCGAGGTACTTGCCGCACGCCAAGCCGGACAATCCGCCGCCGACGATGACAACTTTTTTCTTTTGTTCCGGCGACGCTTTCAAATCCGTCTGTTGTTGTTGAGAAGAAGATAGAGAAGAGAGCGTTAGTAATGTTTCGCCAAATAAAGGTTCGTCGTTTGCCCGCGCAGAGTAGAAGGAGTCAGTCGCAGTTGTCGCATCATCGAGCTCGCTCGTAAAATTTTCCTCTGTTTTCCTCCATTTTGGAGGAAAAAATCTCATCAAAAATCCTCTCAAGTTTGGATAAAATGGACTAAAAACTGCTGACGTCTTAACACTCGCGGAGGAATAAAAGGGACACCATAACTGCGTTTACGCGTGGTTGTCGGCGGAGAAACGAAAGAAAAGAGAAAGAGCAACGCGCTGAGAGAATTATTCTCTCACTCATTGAAAATGGTCGACGTACCGCGAATCGTTTACTCAAATCTCCCGCGATGCGATAGTTTTCCGTCTTGTCGATTTGCTCCGGTTTCGGGAAATCTTTCGCGTACACTCTCAGATTGTGTTTGTTCTGACGACGCGTTGTGTTTTGTCCTCTCTTAGAAAAGGATGCGCTGAAACGAGGAGGAGAGAGGCAGGTGGAGGAGAGCATGGATTTCTGCATCGTGGTTGTGTGTGTGTCTATTCTCTCGGCGCGCGCGCGTATAAAAGTGACGCAAGAAGTTTCTTTAGGTGGCGTCACACGTGTGTTTAGGGTACATGTAGCGGAGTAGCATGGTATCGCATCTTTACAAAGCCTGCCAGATGATTTCGAGAGGTTCGTCTGTATCCTCGTTTGAGGATACTTTGTCTTTCTTTTCTTCTGGTTCGTCTTGTTCTTTTCCTCCTCTCTGCGGGGCTTCTTCTTCTTCTTCCTCAAAAGTCTGGTCGGAGGAATAACTTTGGTCGTCGTCGTCGTCGTCGTCGTCGTCGAAGCGTTCTTCTTCCTCTTTCGCTTTTACGCGCGCCGCTTCGGCTTCGGCTTCGGCTTTAGCTTTGGCTTCGGCTTCGGCTTTAGCTTTGGCTTCAGCTTTCAACTCAGCTCTCAATTCAGCTTTTAACTCAGCTTTCAATTCAGCTTTCAATTCAGCTTCGGCTTTCGCTTTTAAGTCAGCTTCGATTCTCGCTTTCTCCTCTTCTTCTTCCGCTCTTTCCTTCTCGTCCGAACTTTGCGGGTCGACGTTTGCGCCGCCGGCTGGTGGTGGTATGTCGTCGTTATCGTTCGTGTTCGAATCATCATCCGCGTTATTCGCAGTATACACCGGCGTCGAAACTTGTTCGCCTTCGATCAAGCTCACCTCTTCAAAGACGAACCCGCTTTTGGTTGTTTCCGCTCTTCGCTCCGTTTCCACCGTTCTCGTTCCTGGAACGAACTGCCCTTCCTCGGCGTAGCCGATACCGTTTGGATTCACCGCGAACGTCCCTCCGCACTCGGTAAACCTTTCGTTCGGTGCGAGTAAAGGGTTAATCACGTCGCACATAAAATCATCGAACAGTACACCCACGCTCGCGCTCCACCCGAAAATCCCGTCTGAAGTCACCCCCGTCTCCACCTCGACCACTGCTTCTACAAAAGTCGTCTGCAAAAAAGAACCGCCGAAGCAAAGAAAGAACGCGAGTCTCGCGACAAAGAACGCATCACGTAATCGTCGTCGTTGTTTCATCGTCGTTGGCATTTTTTATTCTTGCGCGTATTTTGTTGTTTTTTTCTTCTTTTTCTTCTCGTTCGTACAAACTCAAAGCACATTTTTTTTGTTTAGGGTCGCATTACTGTTTAGGGTTTAGGTTGTGTTGCGCCTGCGCCGACACACCCGAGGCACCTCATCTGACGATGAATCTGCGTCACATCTCTGCGCTGTTAAGAAGAAGAAGAAAACAAAGAAGAAAAGAATAATAATGACGAAACAACGAGCGTTCGTGTTCATCAAACCGCACGCGTGCGTGCCAAAAAACGATAACAATTTACTCTACAAACAAAAACTCGTGGAGACGTTTACAGAGAACGGATGTGAAGTCATCAAAGAAGGGAAAATATCTTCGTCCGTCATCGAAAAGAGGAAACTCATCGACGCGCATTACTACGCGATCGCGTCGAAAGCGACTTTACTGAAACCGTACGAGTTGAACGTTCCCGAAGATGTGTTCCAGAAAACGTTTGGAATCTCGTGGAAAGAAGCTTTGGAGAAGAACGTATGTTTTAACGCCTTGGATGCGTGCAAAGAGTTGAACGTGGACGCTTTAGGCTTGGAGAAGCGTTCGAGATTCGCGAAACGATCGGTGAAGTTTGGCGGCGGATTTTATTGCGCGGAAATGCTGAAAGAAGATGGAACGTCCATTTACGTGTTTAACGCGTTTTTTATGTCCATGCGATCTCAGTTTGTTGAGAAAGGGAAACAGATTAAATGGTTCGTCGTGGAATTCGACGACGAGACGTTGAAGTGGGAGGACTTCAGAGCGAAAGTTTTGGGCCCTACGGATCCGAAGAAAGCGCCAGAGACGAGTTTGAGAGGCATATTGTTTAAGAACTGGAAGAAGTACGGTCTGATGAGAAAACCGACGACTGGGGAGAACGGGGTACACGCGTCCGCGTCGCCATTCGAGGCGTTGGCGGAGATTGCGAATTGGACCGGGGAACCCGTCGACGAACAAGCGTACGGCAAACTCTTGATTCAACACGGCATCACGAAAGAAACTTTGGAGATGTGGGGTAAGGATCCACAGGTGAACATCAGAAGTGATGGGTTGAAAGGGTCTTTGTTCGACCAGGTGGAAGATATGGACAGCAAAGAGTGCATGAAAAACTTGATGCAAATTAACAAGTTGAACGAACCGGCGCCGCCGCCGCAACCGGTTGTTACGAAGAGCAGCTCTTCGAAGAAGAAGCAGAACAGCGATGCTCCGCCGACGCCGAAGAAGACAACGACGGGGACGGATAACGGCGACGCGAAAGCGTTGATCGGTGTGCTCGTCGTCGTTGGTTTGACGTTGCTCGCTGGTGGGAATAAGAAGGCGGCGAAGAAGGAGGATAAAAATGCGAAAGCGACGAACAACAAAAAGAACGGAAAGAAGTAAAAACAAACGCGAAAGCGAATGCGAAGAAGCGATATTATCAACGCAAACACGCCAATAATACTACAGACACTAATACATGCTAATAATATAATAATGCATGCCTTTATTAATAATACATTTTATTCCCTTACCTAAAACAAGTACTCTATGCGCGTATCGTCAACTCTTCCTCTTGGAAGAGCTTCGCGTACTCGCGCGTCTTTGCTGACCGCCGCCTTTCGCTTGGTTGTTCACCTCGGCTGAAAGCGTGCTCGACGGCGGAACTTTTGCTCGCGTTAACGCATTTGTTGTTGGACTAGAGGAACGTCTGTTTGGACTCGGTGAACGCGCTTTGACGAATCCACCTCCAAAGCTACCGCGCAAAGGCGAAAAGCTTTGATACCCCGCAACCACGTCTCCCCTAGAAGGCGAAGGGCTCTTGGACAAAGGCATCGGCATTCGAAAGCCTTTTTGCGTCGCGAGCGCACCAGTAGGAAGACCAGCACCGTTCGTATTCTTCGGACTGAAACCCCTCGAGCGATTTTGCTGTTTCTTTGGACGCGCGTTCAGCGACGTTCCAAACTTTGCCGAATTAAACGACCGTCCTAAACTTCTCGCGCGAACTCTGTTCAAATGGCCAGAGCTCAACGAACTCTTCGATTGGGGTCGACCGATAAACTCGCCGCTCCCGTCCATGGACGCGCTGTTCTCTTCCTCCTCGCTCGAATCGGCCTCGGAATCTGATAACGCCAACTCTGATTCTGAGTTATCGTCCGAATCCTCCTCGGAATCGTCCTCGGAATCCGAATCGTTCCCTCGCCAAACGACGTACGACTCTTCCAAGTTTAACTTAGGAGCGGATTTACGCAACACGTACGGATCGAACGGGAAAAACATTTTCAGCGGACGTCGTCGCGATCGCTCTTGGTGATATAACACGCTCTTGTCCACGGCATCGTTGTTGGTGTTGTTCGTCTTCTCCACGGCAGCAGCCATTGCTTTCGCGGCGAACGAAACGTCGTGCCGAACGTACGCCTTATCGCGCAACTCGTCTTGAATCTTCTTCCGCTCTTCGGTTTGTTTCGAGAACGTGTCGATCATATCTTCGGTGAACCCCAAAATATTTGCCGCCGAGGCATTCTTAAGAAACTCGTGCACCACCGAAGGCAAGCACGATTGTAAAGGCTCCAACGTTGGCGCGTATAAAATTTCGCGCAAGGGCAAGGCTTGTAAGCGTTTCTTGCTTTTTTCGTCGTTATTCGCAATTTCGTCGCATCGATAACAGAGAATATACATGACTGCTTGACAGCAACTATCGAACGCGTTCAGTTCGACTTCTGACATTGCTTTCACGTTATTCTCGTGCACTTTGCGCATGAGCCATCCGCATACGGTTTCCAACGTTTCTACGACGAACTCTGCGCTGAGAAATTTTGCGCGCGCGACGAACGAGGCTAAATACGCCGCAGCAGCCAATCGCAACGAGTTTGCCTCGTTCGAATTGAGCATTTTAGCGACTAATCCATCTCGTAAAAGTTCGCACGAAGATTTATTCGCGTCGTCACTGTTTTGTTGATCACCATCGTTGAAATCCATGGAACAGAGATAAAATACGATGTATTGCGCAAACTTGGATTTTGGCGCGGGTAACAAGGTTGTGAAAAACGCCCTCGACACGAGCGCTTCTCGCAACCGTTCTATCGATTTCTTCGCGTTGCGATAGTTTTCATCTCCAGTTGCTGCTGCTCCTATGATTTGATTCGCACTCTCGATTCGTTTTTGCAAATATTCGAGGACGAGAAACATCATCTCGTCTAAAGCGTGCGCGGCTTCATCCGTTTCCATATTGTTGATGTTGTTGTCGTTGCTATTCCTACCGTGGTTATGATTCTGTTTCTTCTTACTCCTATTCCTGTTATTGTTTTCCCACGACGCTTTCCCGTTGTTTATGTTCGCGTCGTCAATCGCGGCGTTGAATTCGTCCAATTCAAAGATATCCTCTTCGTCGTTTTCGCGCGAATCCGTATCGCGATCGTCTCCGTTTTCCTCCCCGAACATTTCTGAATCTTCTTCTTCATCCTCCTCCTCCTCGGAAGTCTCGTCGTCGTCGAATCCTTGCTGTAAGTCTTCCCACTTGATCTCCACGTCAATCTCCAACGCTTTCGAAACGCACAAACACAAAAAGTCATCCGCCAACTCCGTATCTCGGCACTCAGCGGATTCCGCGCATCGGAACGCGCAATCTAAATACGCCGCTAATACCATCGCCGAACACGTTTTGTGCGGGAACATGTCGAATAAAACGTGCGAAAAGACTTTCGCGCTCAAAGGAACCAACTTCAATATCTGCACCACCGAATGTACCGCTCTCTCTCTTCTTCTGTTCTCCACGTTCTCTCGCTCGCGATGCTTCGCCGCCTCGTTCGCTCCAGACACGCTGTTGTTGTTATTAAATCTACTCATGCGATAATGTCTGTCGTTTCCACCGCGCGACTCTAACAGCAACATCTCCTCTTTCTTCGCCTCCTTTTCGTCGCCAAAAAATGCCTTCACGAACGTCTTCATCGCGAATTGCACGCACGACCCTCCTTTCACCGTCGCCAAGTTGATTAAAAACTGACTCGCGCTCGCGTAATAGGCGTCATCACACGTCCTCAACGATACCGTCGAACACTTTTCTAAAGTCACGCGCTCCAATAAATGTTCGTGCGCTCTATATTCTACGTACGTCGCGTGCTCGGCTAACGCGTCCACCAACGCCACTACGCTCTCGTCTATTTTCTTCGCTACTGCTTCCTCGCCGGTATTCTCGTTGTTCTCGTTAATAGACGAAAACGCGTCCAATAACTCGTAATACCCGCCTCGTTCGTTCCGTTCTTTGCTATCCACCAAGGATTCTTTCACCCACGAGCGTAACGCTTTCATGGCTTCTTCGTTCACCTCTTTTTTTCTCCCTCCTTTCTCCTCTTGGCGGCTGCCAAATTTTGCGGACTTTACTCCTCCTTTTCCTCCTCCTCGGGAGTCGTTCGATGTCCCCACCGGAGGAGAGGATTGGGAGAGCGATGTCACGGAGGCGTTTTCACCTCTCACCTCTTTCATTTTCTTTGTCTTCTTCTTTGCGTCCGTTCTGCGTCGCACACGTTCTCCGTTTTCCTCCTCCAAAGAGCAACGCACAGCGCAGAGTAAAGATTCGACGATGAAGATGAAGACGCTTCGCTTTGCGCGTGAATGTGTGTATATATATCTGCTAAAAAGAAGACCAGACGCAAACAAGTGTATTCTGCACAGCGAGAACACAAACGCGCAAAAAGAGAGAGAAAGCGTCGGAGAGATCACTCCGTTTTTGTGCGAGTCTTCGTCCTTGAATGTGCGTCACACTTTTGACACTTTTTCCCGGGAAAACGTACGAGAAAGACAGAAGAGCGAACAAACAAAGTTGCTTTCGGAAAAGCAGAGCACGCAGACGCACGAAAACGAATAGAAGGTCGCGTTACAACGCACTCGTTACAAAATGTCAACGCCGCAATTCCGCGTTGGGAACCCTCTGGCCCCGGAAAAAGGCGCCTTCCCGTTGGACCATTTCGGCGAGTGCGCGACGTTCAAGGAGACGTATTTGAAGTGTTTACAGGTACGACATTATGTTCTCTTATGTTCGATGTTAAAACGCGATGGTATCACGCGCTCACTCATGCTAAACTCTTCTTCTTTCGCGCGCTCAAAATGATGACTCTATGTAAACGTTAAAACAGAAACAAAAATCGGACGCGAACAAGTGTAAGATGGAATCCAAATCGTACCTCGAATGTCGCATGGCGAACGAACTGATGGCGAAGCAACCGCTCAGCGAACTCGGGTTTACCGAAGAAGATCCGAAGGAAGAAACAAACTCAAACCGAGTACAAAAAGAAGAAGAAGAAAACGAAAGGAACGGGTTCGTAGCCGGGGCGAGACGCGCGAGGCAACAGCAAAAGGAGTTCGCGGAGGCGGCGCGTCGCCGGCGACGCGAAGGACGGGACTAAGGAGGGACTCGAGACGACGTTTGAGACATTCGCGCGAGACGCGTCGGGAGAGAGACTCTTTTTCTTGCGTTTTACTCTCGCGCTCTAAACGCACTCAAATCTTTTGCGCGTGGATCAGAAGCAAGGACGACGTAAACGACATTCGCACATTTCCCTCGGTCGCTCTCTGTATCGTCGCGACGCGCGCGCCGCGCACTCTACAGACAGACAGACTCCAATCTTGCGAAAGGGGAAAGTGCGCACAAAAATCCCCACAAAACACTTCTTTGGACACGCGTAAAAGAATGACAGGAAACAACAGCAACAACACCAATAATAATTCTAACAACGGGATGATCGACTTATTGAGTGCGTTCGCGCAGTTCGCGTGCGCGCCGATCGTTTCT
>Ga0255755_1000533_pt1 | contig 39867 bp, 55 predicted proteins | sample 011ome_18_FD_179955 | JGI IMG/M metagenome (GOLD analysis project Ga0255755, IMG submission 179955) | Coastal salt marsh microbial communities from the Groves Creek Marsh, Skidaway Island, Georgia - 011501BT metaG (version 2) | ecosystem: Environmental > Aquatic > Marine > Intertidal zone > Salt... | reverse complement strand
CTTATCATACTGAAACATGATAAACAAGAACTGTTCTATGGTATTACCCCACATTTTCTACGACCTTGAACTTTAGTTTATTGTTGACAGCCTTTAGACCTGACATATAATTGTCAATAGTCCTTTGGTTATTGTCCATATACCAGACGATAAGCTTGCCATCTTCGTCATATACTTCTAGTCTATTTGCCATATCCGTGTCTCCAATTCTTGAAACATTTCCAACAGTGATCCTTGCCTAGTACTTTGTCTATCAGCCAGACAAGGTTTCTCTTTTCATTCAGATACCAGACGTAGTTTCTTGCGCTGAATGTCTGATAAGGTTGGCCGCCAAGTATTGCGTTCAGTGTGACGGACAACCCTATGCATACTCTAAAGAAGTACTTAAGCATTTACCAAAACTTTACGCGCTAACTTTTTAAAGTCCCGCTTGGTCATAGGCAAGACACCAAGTTTTAATAGTGTCTGGATACGCCATTGCACACGATGGTCGTACTCATTCAAGTCCGTTGCGATTTGTTCACGTGTCTTGAAGTAATAGTATTTGACAAGTGCCTGATCGATTAGCTCATAGCCTTTGCGGTATGTGTAAGGCTTGGCGCGTGTCATGTGCTTTGTGTAAGCTACGTAGATCTTTGTATCGATTGCTTTAGTCATTGTTTTATTCCTTGTGTTTAGGTTTCTCTAGTGTCATGCAGGTTAGCATGTGTAGACAGACTGAGACAATCTGCCCAAGATGTCAACCCCCTATTCCTCTAACAGTCTTCATCCCGATAAATATAACCTTCATCGACGATCTTATAAGGACATCCAAAATATCCATCCATCACATGGACAGCTTGCATGAATGCTTTTAGCTCTGACTCAGTAGCAAAGCTATACGTCTGCGCTACATCACCATTTTCCAACAGGTCCTCGCCCCATAGAATACTAATCTTTCTTGTCATTGTTCTTCCCTCCACTTGATAACGAATAGGTGTCCTTCACAGTCTTCTATTTCATCCTCAGACCACATTCTAACATCGTCGTCGTCAGGGTGTGCTATGTAAACTTCAAGCCCCTCTGCAAAAGACACAAGTGCGAATGTCATATTGTACGTTGTGTATTCCATTGTCCTATCCTCTATCCATGTAGCTTTCTACTAACCATGCCAGTATGTAACACGCCGCTATTACTGTCCAGATAAATATTATGAATGCCATTGTTCTACCTTTCCATCAAGATTCTTTTTACGTCGGCTTTGCTGCGCATAGATAGTGCACATAGTTGGTGAATTGTTACATCCCAATGCGTATCAAAATATTCCTTCACCATTTCATCTGTCCAAGCTTTCATTGTCTTATCCTCCTTAGATATTGTGTTCACGTTTCCATGTTGTCCATGTGATAGCCTGTAATTCATGAGGCTTGACACCTGCACGTTTAGCTGCCTTGACGTATGCCTGTTGCATCTGTTGATAGACCTTCTTACCCATGTTAGTCTTGTCTGTTGTCAGACCTTGACGGATACCTAAGGCGATATTGAGTGCATGTCCGTCAATGGTTACCTCTGTCAATCCCCTGATGTTTGAATAGAATGACCTGATCTTTTGCCCGTTCAGTCTTGTTAGAATGTCTGTGTCGTCTGTCAAGTCATCCTCTAGTATAGACCAAGCCTTGGCTTTCATTGTGTTATAGCATGAGACCTTGAAGTCCTGCAGGTCGTCACCGTTTACCCATGCCTGACACATTGTCTCTGTGTCCTTGACGTTGCGTTCCCACCTGTTGTTGGGTGATAGTGCTGCCATGACACCTATGACTGTATTGACAGGCAATCGTGTCTTGTCTGCGATAGCTATCGACATACGCTTTGCCCTGTCATACCATTCCAAACCATTGGCGGTATCCTCTGTGGTTGCACGACGATATACTTTCAGTATGTTTCTTACGTGTTGTGTCATTGTCTTGTTCCTCTTGGTTGGTTTATTTAGTTACACCTTGTCAGATGTAACCAATAAGTCAACCTTAAACTACTTTCCATCCGTCGGGATTGTACATTGCCTTTTCTAATGCAGCTAATTGTTCCCTTATTTGTTTATGCTTTGCTGCAATCTTTTCGTTATTTTCTTTAAGTGTCTTTAGGATTTGTTCGTATTCTTGATCAGTTGTCATTGGTTTAACTTTCATGTTATTGTTTCGATGTAATCAACATGACATGACACAAAAATAATTTCAAGGGAAATAAAGGATATGTCAGATTGATACGAAAGGATAGGCTATTTATATATTATAATGTGTAATTGATTGGGAACCTATAAGATATACTTATGGATAGCTAAGGTTATATACTAAGATGTGGTAAGGATATCAAAGGGATAGCTTTGGTAAGGGTTGGGTAAACATAATGCCCAATGAATACTTAAGCTACACTAAAGCTATACTAAAGAATAACTAAAGCTAATCCAAAGACGGGGTGGGGTAGTACTTTAGTATAGCATGGGTACCCCTTCGGAGGGGGTGCGCGGGGGGCCTTCAGTATGTACATTGTGACAAAAGATTTTCTAGGAAAAATTTAGACAATGCAAAAAAGAAAAGACACCAAGGCTTTTACCAAGGTGTCCCCAATCTGTCCCAGTACAACCTCAAGTATGTACATCTGGATTACGTTTAGTAATATATGAACTACTAGTTAATTATTAATAATAGAAGGTACTATAGCCGTCCCAACGGACAATAAAATTATACACATTCTTTTAAGACCTGTCAATACTAAAAACTAAAATAATTTATTTATTTTATCTATTGACAAAGTAATACCATACGTGCTACTATAACAATAGTGATTCGTTTTTCTGGAATAACCATGTTCACCTTTGACCAACTAAAGACAGCTAACGGTATTACACGGACTAAGAGCCTGTTCTACGAGTTATCCTATCATGACCCTGAGTTTGCTATCTTCACAACGAAGGAGCATGACCTAGAGGTCAATGGTCGTATGATGGTGTCTCTGCAACAGATCTACGTAGCTATGGTCCCTAACGATCCCACGGAGTACGAGTTCGCACAGACAGTCTTCGGTTCATGGGAAGTCTGGGATAAGATCCAGAGAGCACCCCAGATAGCACCCTTTGTCAAGAAGTGGCGTAACGAGGTAGAGATCAAAGTTAAGTCTCAGGCTATCCAAGCTATTGCTACAGAGATGAAGGAAGGTGGTCGTAGTTCGTTTAGTGCAGCTAAACTTCTATTAGAGAAGGGATGGCTAGATAAGGACAATGTCTCACAAGCCAAGAGGAAGCTTAAGGCTAAAGAAGAAGAAGAACAAAACAAACAAGCTCTGTCTCTTCTGTCAGAGGATGCAGACCGTTTAGGAATAAAGATTCAGTAGCATGGCAAAGAAACCATCCCTAACGACAATTAGCTCAGGCTATGCCTCTACGACAACCTTGAACGCTAACTTCGAGGCATTACGTCAGGCATTTGATAACACTGTGTCACGGGACGGATCAGTCCCTAATGCAATGTTGTCTGACCTAGACATGAACTCGAATGACCTGATCAACGTTAAGACAATTACAGATGAGTCGGGTGAAGACCTAGTCTCTACTGTCAGATCACTTAAGAGAGACACAGAGGCAGCCCTAGACGAGTTTACTGATATCTACCTAGGGTCCTACGCAGCTGATCCTACAACTGATACAGACGGTGATCCTCTATCCCTAGGGGCTTTATACTTCAATACCAGCACAAGTTCTCTTCAAGTTTTTGATGGTTCTAAGTTTGTGGCTGGCTACTCAGTTCTTCCCATCACAGGCCTACCTATTTCACAAGGTGGTACAGGGGCTACTACGGCAGTACAAGCCCTAGAAAACTTAGGTGGAACTACATCAGACGAGGCGTTGGCCCTCGCAATCGCACTAGGCTAGTAAAGGAGATTAACAGATGGCCGACGGAGCAAGCGTACAAATCACGGCAACGGTGTTGCCTGATGAAATACAAAAGACATTCTCAGCGACTTTAGCGGTAAGTCCTGAGGATGGTAACGACAAGTGGTACTACAAACTAACAAGTGTACCAAACACCAGTCAAAACTTAATGACAGGTTACTTCACAGACTACACAGCTGTGGACTCAGCAACTGCACCTGTAGCAATCAACACTGCAGCTGACTTAGTTAAATTTCTTTTTGTCAAGAATACAGACGCAACTGAGTCTGTCTATTTGACACTAGATGGTTCTGCAGCTTCGGCGGCAGCCACGGCTGGTATTACACTAGGACCAAGCCAAGCCTTGGCTCTACGTTTACCTAATGCAATCGTAGGCAACATCAAAGCTATTAGTTCAGCTGGTTCAGTTGAGTGTCTAGTAGCTGCACTAATTGATGACGTTTAATAAGTAGACCCTAGAGGGACAGTATGGCTAACACATTTAAAAACTACGTGACAAGCTCAATAGGTGTCACAGGGCAAGGTATCTATACTGTCCCTTCAGGAACTACGTCTGTTATGATCGGCTGTAATATAGCTAACATTTCATCCTCAACCATTAACGTAGATGTCAGAGTTAAGGGAGTGTATATCGTCAAAGGCGTTATTATTCCTGCAGGATCTGCTATATCCGTTTTAGACGGTAAGATCATTTTAGAGACAGGTGATACTGTCTTTGTTGAGAGTGACACGGCAAATAGTGCAGACGTTATCGTAAGTGTATTGGAGCAAACATAATGGGTGGTTATATCGGTCCGAGCCCTTTAGCTAGTAACAACTTAGGGAACATCACTGTAGACACAGCTGTAGCTAGTACTTTCGAAAATACTAATGCTACAGGCAACGTCACACTTGACTTTTCTGAGAATCAGAACTTTATCCTGACTTTAACAGGTAATGTCACTCTGGCTAATCCTACGACAGAGCAAGTAGGTCAGTCAGGTTTTATTGTCTTAATCCAAGACGGTACAGGTGGTCATACCCTGTCATTAGATGCTGACTATGAAACGGCTGGTGCCGCAGGTGTTACATTGTCAACAGCCGCCAACACTACAGATGTTATCCCGTATATCGTTATAGATACAAACCGTATTCTACTAGGTTCAGTCCTACTAGCATTCGCATAAGGAATAATTATGTCAGGTCCTTTTGGCTCCCATAATTTTATGACTAAAGGTGCTCCTACTGAGAGTAGCCAATCATTACGCTTTAACGATGATGATGTTGCTTATCTAAGTCGTACACCTACGACAGCAAGCAATCGCAAGACATATACTTTTTCTGCTTGGGTTAAATTATCTAGCACTGGTAACTTAGGTGTTTTTCATGCAGGGCCAGACATAGGAAGCCGTGATGATATTTATTTTTCAAGCGGTTATTTTGTACATGCTTGCACAATAAATTATTCACCAAAGTTTAGCTTTCAATCTAGTGCTGTGTTTCGTGATCCTTCTGCTTGGTATCATATTGTTGTCGCCGTTGACACAACTCAAGCCATTTCTACGGATAGAATAAAACACTATGTAAACGGTGAAGAAATCACCAGCTATGCAGGAAGCACATATCCTCAACTAAACGTTGATGGTTTAGTAAATAGTACAAACGTACATCACGTTGGTGCGCTTTGGACAGCTTCAAATTTATTTGATGGCTACATGGCAGAAGTCAACTTCGTAGACGGGCTTGCCCTAGACCCTACATCTTTTGGTGAAACGGATGCCAATGGTCAGTGGGTTCCTATCATTGCACCTAGCTTAACCTATGGCACGAATGGCTTTTACCTGCCGTTTACCAATGACTATTCTGTTGAGGGGTTTAACACTGTAACCTATCGGGGGAATGGTGGCACTCAGTATGTAGGTGGTGTTGGGTTTGAGCCTGACTTGGTTTGGATTAAATCTCGTTCTACCACTTATGATCATCAATGGTATGATACTGTTAGAGGCCCTACAAAAAGAATATTCTCTAATAAAACTGATGCGGAATTAACAGGTTCAGATTTAGTGCAATCTTTTGATACTGATGGATTTACTATTGGAACTAATGTTGGATTAAATAGTAGTTCTCATACCTACGTTGCATGGTCATGGGACATGGGTACGGGTTCCCCAGTATCCAACACAGACGGATCAATCACCAGCACCGTGAAGGCTAACCCAGCGTATGGGCAGAGTATTGTTAGCTATACTGGTAATGGAACAGCAGGTGCTACTGTTGGGCATGGACTTTCTTCTGCCCCTGAGATGGTTATTGTGAAATCTCGTACAAGTCTTTATGATTGGCTTGTAGGACATGAAAGTGCTACTTGGAATACCTTCTTACGCTTAAATACAACAGATACGGCTATTTCATCTAGTGGTGCTTTCCAAAACACAGCACCAACATCCTCTGTTGTTACAATGGGGGCTGGTTATTTAATAAACGGTAATGATCCATACATCATGTACTGCTTCCACAGTGTCGCAGGGTATTCGTCCTTTGGGTCTTATGTGGGTACGGGTGCATCTGGCAATACTGTTACGACAGGATTTAAACCTGCGTTTGTTATGGTGAAACGAACAGACGTATCTGGTGATAGTTGGTTTATATTTGATAACACTAGGAAGGTAACAAACCCTAAAGATCTTTGGCTTGCAGCTAATTTAAATTTTGCTGAAACCCAAACTCAATATTGCGATTTTACGGACACAGGCTTTACTGTAAATAGCACGATTGGTGCATTTAACGCATCAGGTGGCACCTACATCTACATGGCCTTTGCAGACAAGCGAGAAGCTGCATTCTGGCTAGACCAGTCAGGTAACAACAACGATTGGACTAACAACAATATGCAAGAGAGTGACATCTCTTTGGATAGTCCGTTGAATAACTTTGCTACTTTGTCTCCGATTGCTTGTGGTAAAAATTCGGTTGGTTCTTTACCTGTTTTGTCTGAGGGCAACTTATCAGTTTATGAAAGCACAGCTTCTTATTCTACGTCTTTGTCTACAATTCCTGTATCAAGCGGCAAGTGGTATTTTGAAGTTTTCATATACGATAATACATATCCTGCCGTTGGTTGGATGAATGTTGATGAACCTTCAACATTCTTTTCTGAAAACAATATGTATTTAGGAAAGAAATCAAATAGTTATTCTTATTTTTACACTGGAGTAACATATAATAATAATTCGTCGGCAGCTTATGGCACAGGATTTAGTGCGGGAGATGTTATTGGTTGTGCTTTAGATTTGGATAGCGGCACAATGACATTTTATCACAATAATACTAGCCAAGGCACTGCGTTTAGTTCCTTGTCTGGAACTTTTGTCGGTGGCATTACTGTTCAATCATCTAGGCAATATGCCAACTTCGGCCAAGACAGTTCCTTCGCAGGTAACAAAACAGCCCAAGGATACCAAGACGCAAACGGCATTGGTGACTTCTACTATGAGCCACCAGCGGGATACCTAGCACTGTGTACAGATAACCTGCCTGATCCTGTTATTAAGGATGGGTCTGAGCATTTCAATACGGTGTTGTATACAGGTAATGCCTCAACGCAGAGTATTACAGGTGTAGGGTTCCAGCCTGACTTTACTTGGATTAAGACTAGAAGCATTGCTTACTATCACCGAGTTTTTGACAGTGTTCGTGGGGTTGCTAATGGCCTCTATACAAACGCAACTTCAGCAGAAGCTACTTACGCATCTCTTGATGGTGTAACATCTTTTGATGCGGATGGATTTAGTTTAGATAGTAAAATTGGCACAAATGAAAATAGTGCATCCTACGTCGCATGGAACTGGAAAGCCGACAACACATCTGGCACAACCAACACCGATGGCTCCATCACTAGCACAGTGTCAGCGAACACAACGGCTGGGTTTAGTATTGTTGGTTATACTGGGAATGGCATTTCTGGTTCTACTGTCGGTCACGGATTAACACAATTTCCGCAACTTATTCTGCAAAAAAACCGTAGTGCTGCTATTGAGTGGGCCTCTTTTACAACTGCCATTGATGGTTCTTATGATTATTTTTATTTAGATTTAGCCAATGCGGCAGGAAATGGTGGGCCTGACTCAAATTCAGATACAGTATTTACTGTTTATGATAACTACACCAATCAATCAGGTGCTAATCACATCGCCTACTGTTTCCACAGCGTTGAAGGCTATAGCAAGATCGGCAGCTACACAGGCAATGGTTCGACAGATGGGCCGTTTGTGTACACTGGGTTTAGACCTGCGTTTGTGATGGTTAAACGGACTAATAACACAGGCAACTGGTTAATTCAAAACAACAAGGCTCTCGGCTACAACCCAAGCAACAGTGAACTTTATGCCAACTTAGGAAACACAGAAGTTACGGCAGATAGGGCAGACTTTTTGAGTAATGGGTTTAAGCCGAGAGTAAATTCAGCCGAAAATAACGCATCAGGCTCTACATACATCTACATGGCATTTGCCGAGAACCCATTCAAATACAGTAACGCAAGATAGGAGGCCAACAACATGCCTTGGAAATATAGTGGAAAGGTCGTCCGAGTTGGCAAGTCTTGGACGAACAACGATGGCGTAACACACCCTAGCAACTGGGCCACATGGTCAGAGGCAGACAAAGCTGCGGCTGGTCTGACTTGGGAAGCTGATGCAGCAACCTATGACAGTCGGTTCTATTGGGATGCTAATACACCTAAAGCATTGGACGATGTGAACGAGGTGGACGTAGACAACAACCCTGTCTTGGATGAAGACGGTAATCAGGTTGTTACCCTTGGCCTAAAGTCACAGTGGAAAGCCACGATCAAAGCACAGGCTGGTGGGTTGTTACAGCCTACAGATTGGATGGTTATCAAGGCATCTGAGGTTGCCGATTACACTGTCCCCGCAAATGTTCTGACAGCCCGTGCAGCTATCCGCACAGCGTCGAACACAATCGAGGCGGCTATTGATGCTGCCGCAGATCACACCGCATTCATGGCGTTGTTTGATGCGCCTACAGATGCAGATGGAAACCCAACTGGGAATGCACCCATAGCAGACTGGCCTGAGTAAACCTTGGCTACCCTAGAGCAAATACGTCACGCAGCTGAGAGTGACTTAGTTACTTTCATTAAGCTTGTAGCACCTGAACAAGTCCTAGGGCAATGCCATGAGGATGTCTGTAACTGGTGGACACGTGAGGGTGCTAAGTCTCATCAGCTACTACTGTTCCCTCGTGACCACGGTAAGTCAAGATTAATTGCATATCGTGTCGCTTGGGAATTGACAAAGAACCCAACATTGCGTATACTATACATATCTGCTACAGCTAACCTAGCTGAGAAGCAATTAGGTTTTGTCAAGGGTATTCTCACATCTGATACATTCCGTCGGTACTGGCCTGACCATGTCCATGCTGACGAAGGTAAACGAACTCGATGGACTAACTCAGAGATTATGTTAGACCATCCTTTAAGGAAAAAAGAAAATGTTAGAGATCCTTCGATCTTCACTGGTGGTCTTACTACGTCACTTACAGGACTTCACTGCGACATTGCTGTCTTGGATGATGTCGTTGTGTACGAGAATGCTTACACAGGCGAAGGACGTAATAAAGTCAAAAGCCAATACTCTCTTCTCTCGTCTATTGAAGGGGCTGAAGCAAAAGAGTGGGTCGTAGGTACACGTTACCATCCAGCTGACTTGTATAACGATCTTCTTCAAATGACAGAGGATCTATATGATGACAAGGGTGAGAAGATTGGTGAAGACAACATCTACGAGATCTTCGAAAAGCCAGTAGAAGACAGGGGTGACGGTACAGGTCAGATGTTATGGCCTCGTAGTCAACGCAAGGACGGTAAGTGGTTCGGCTTTGACATGAAGATCCTAGCAAAGAAACGTGGTCAGTACTTAGACAAAGGGCAGTTTAGAGCACAGTACTACAACGATCCATCTGACCCAGACAACGTACCTGTGTCATCCGATAAGTTCCAATACTACGAACAGAAACACGTAAGGGAAGACAACGGGTATCTGTTCTACAAGGATCGTCGTCTAAATGTATTCGCAGCTGTTGACTTCGCATTTAGCTTAGGTAAACGTGCTGACTACACAGCTATAGTGGTGATAGGCATTGACTCAGAAAACAACATATACGTCTTGGACATCGACAGATTCAGGACTGACCGAATCTCTGATTACTTTGAGCACATCCTCCACCTCTCTAACAAGTGGTCCTTCCGAAAGCTCAGGGCTGAAACAACAGTTGCACAAATGGCAATCGTCAAGCAACTTAAAGAACTTATCAAACAACACGGACTTGCCATAAGTATCGACGAGTTCCGTCCAAATAAAAACCACGGTAATAAGCAAGAACGTATCTCATCTGTCTTAGAACCACGCTATGATAACTTAAGTATCTGGCACTACCGTGGTGGTAATACTCAAATACTAGAGGAAGAACTAGGGTCCCGTAATCCACCACACGATGATGTGATTGATGCTCTAGCTTCTGTAGTAGACATGGCTGTCAAACCTGCACGTAATGTAAAAAGGGGTAGTAGCCAAAACATTGTGTGGGCTAATAATAGATTTAGAGGTGCTGGTTAATGGCTGGTGAGACAATCGACTTAGATAATGTAATTGAATCAGACAGCATTGCTGTTCAGATTGCTGACCGCTGGCGTGAGTGGTCAAGCTTTCGTGATAAGAAAGTAGAAGAGTGGAAAGAACTTCGCAACTATCTTTATGCGACGGACACACGTACTACTAAGAACGCTATGCTTCCTTGGTCCAACAGTACGACTACACCAAAGCTTACTCAGATTATGGACAACCTTCATGCAAACTATTTTGCTACATTGTTTCCACAAAAAACTTGGTTTAAGTTTGAAGCAAAGTCACGAGAGGACAACGTAAAGTTTAAGCGTGACGCTATTCAAGCCTACATGGAAAACAAAGTAGCTCAATCTTCTTTTGTCAATACAGCGTCTGATATTCTTTATGACTATATTCAATACGGTAACTGTTTCGCTACTGTTGTTTGGGAAGAGAATTACAATGTTAAAGAAAACGACAACCTTGTAATTAACTACGTAGGTCCTCGTCTTGTACGTATCTCACCATATGACATTTGTTTTAATCCTACAGCCTCATCATTTGAAAAGACACCTAAGATCATACGATCAATTAAAACATTAGGTGAAATTAAAAAGATGGTTGAAGAGGATCCTTCTAAAGAATACATGAAGGATGTCTTTAGCAAAATGACAGAAGCTCGTGCAGCTGTACGTAGCTCAGAGCGTCAGGATAAATCAGAGGGTTATGTTGCAGATGGGTTTACTTCCATCCAACAATACTACGAGTCTAACTATGTAGAGATCCTTACGTTCTACGGTGATTACTATGATGAAGCGTCTGACCAGTTATTTAAAGACCGTATCATTACAATAGTTGATCGTGCTTATGTTTTATCTAATGAAGAAAACCCAAGCTACTTAGGTCATGCGCCTATCTTCCACGCAGGTTGGAGGCCACGCCCTGACAACCTATACGCTATGGGTCCTCTTGATAATCTTGTAGGTATGCAGTACCGCATTGACCATTTGGAAAACCTTAAAGCTGACGTATTCGACCAGATTGCATACCCAATTCTTAAGATCCGTGGTGACGTAGAAGACTTTGACTTTGCCCCAGCTACACGTATCTACATGGGTGACGAAGGCGATGTAGGTTATCTAGCCCCAGACGCTACAGCATTAAACGCTGACATGCAGATCCGTCTACTAGAAGACAAGATGGAAGAGATGGCAGGGGCACCTCGTCAGGCTATGGGTATCCGTACTGCAGGTGAGAAGACAGCCTTTGAGGTACAGACACTCCAGAATGCTGCCTCTCGTATCTTTGAACATAAGACTGCTCACTTTGAACGTGTGTTCTTAGAGCCTGTCCTGAATGCTATGTTTGAGATATCTCGTCGTAAAATGAACGTAGCGGATACTCTACGTGTATTTGATTCTTCTACCAATGCTGTCATATTCCAAACAGTAACTAAGGATGACATCACAGCTAACGGTAAGATTGTTCCTATAGGTGCCCGTCACTTTGCAGAACGTGCGCGTCGAGTACAAAGCCTTACACAGCTATATCAGATTAAACTGTCAGACCCTAGCGTTGCTGCACACATGTCGGGTAAAGAATTTGCTCGTATTCTTGCGGAAGAACTTGGCGAACCTACTTTGTTCTCAGAGAACATTGCAGTTGCTGAACAACTTGAGACACAACAAGAAGTCCAAGAAGCAGAGATGCAGAACCAAGAGATGTTAGCAATGAAACAAGAAATGGGTGTTTAATGAAGGCCCAATGGTTTAAACAATGTAAGACGAAAGAGGATAAAGAAAAGGTCAGACAACTAATTATGTCTAACCGAGAAAGTCTCCTTCGTCTTGAAAGTATTCTTGAGTCTCTTCTCAAGGAAACCCCATCGTCAACTGATTATGACAGCCCGTCGTGGGCCTATAAACAGGCTGATCGCATCGGGTATAACCGAGCACTAAACCAAGTGCTTGATATCATCAATCTGGACAAGGAATAAAATTATGGTATTTTCTGACTTGGCTGCAACCGAACAGCCCGAGCAGTTGACAGAGCAGACGCAGCTAGAAACCGCACCACAGGAATCTTACTTGCAGAAACTCGTAGAGGCAAAGGGAGAGAACTGGAAAGATCCTGAAGTCTTAGCTAAAGGTAAACTCGAAGCAGATGGCTACATTAAAAATCTAGAAGATCAGCTAGCTACTCTACGAGAGGATATGAAGAAGCAAGACTATCAAGCGCAGCTTCTTGAACAGTTGCAGAACAAGGCTACTGGAACTACCACAGTAGGAACTGCAACGCCCAATAATAATGGTAGCACGGAGACACAGAACACCACTGCGAGTCTTAGTGAGAACGACTTGGAAAGCCTTGTTGAAAAAACACTGGTCAAACGTGAACGAGATTCTGTCATTAAACAGAACTTGACACAAGTAGATCAAGAGTTACAGAAATCTTTTGGTACCGAAGCAGCTGCTAAAGTCCAAGAGAAGGCACGGGAACTAGGTATGTCAATGGAACGCTTGCGTGATATTGCAGCTGAGTCACCCACCGCTTTCTTCTCTCTTATTGGTCAACCACAGAAATCCTTCAACCCTATGGTTCAAGGTTCTGTCCGTACCGAAGGTGTAAACATGCAAGCCTCGAATGTACGTAACTGGAATTACTACCAGAACTTACGTCGAGAAAATCCTAACCAATACTACTCACCCAAGGTCCAACAACAAATGATTCAAGACCGAATGCAAATGGGTGACAAGTTCGGAAACACTTAAGAAAGGACTAGCAAATGGCTGGTATGATTTCCTCTAACGCTGATATGCAGCGTTTGATTCGTGCCGAGGTTTACTCCTCGGAACTAAAAGAAATCCTTCGTGACGAAATGATGGCACAGTCCGTCGTTCGTATGTTGGATGGCTTCCCAGATGGTGACACATTCACTATCCCAACAATCGGTGAAACAGTTGTAAACACCTACACCGAAGATTCAGCTGTAACATATGATCCACTAGATACAGCTGAGTTCCAATTCACGATTGATAAATACTTGCAATCAGGTTCATACATCACCAAGAAGGCTGCGCAAGACTCGTTCTACTCAGCACAACTTGAGGCACGTTTCGTACCTGAGCAAGCTCGTGCAATCATGGAACACTTTGAGTCAACCACTATGGCTGCTCCAGAAGTTGGCGTATCGGCTAACTCAGCGGAAACAACCAATGGTGTTGCTCACCGTATCTCAGGTGGTAACGGCGGTAAACTAGAACTTGCTGACTTCGCATTTGCTCGTTACGCATTGAAGAAGTCTAAAGTTGCTGACCGTAGCTTGGTTGCAATCGTTGATCCATCCGTTGAGTACCAGTTGAATACTTTGACAAACCTTGTCAACGTATCTAACAACCCTCAGTGGGAAGGTATTGTTCGTGAAGGTATTGCGACAGGTATGCGTTTCGTAGCTAACGTCTACGGCTTCGACGTATACACATCGAACTACTTGAAGAACACAGTTTCTGACTCAGCACTTCTTGAAAAAGATGGTTCAACAGCAAACGACTTCTCAGTAAACAACGGTGTTGCTAACTTGTTCTTCTCAGCCGATGCTGGCTCCAACCCGTTTGTTGGTGCATGGCGTCAAATGCCTGAGGTTGACTACGAGTACAACAAAGACTACCAACGTCACGAGTATGTCACAACTGCTCGTTATGGTGTCAAGAAGTACCGCCCAGAAGGTATCATCACAATCGTGTCCGATCCAGCGGTATAAAACTTTTGGGTATCCCTTCGGGGGTACCCTTCATTTTTTTGTTGACAAAAGATGTTTTCTTCTATATAATATCTTTAACACTGTCAGGGGTTACTAATGGCTAACGTAAATCACTCAACACTAACAGATCCGTACCTTCACGAACCTAAAGATATTTCATCTGCAGGTGCAGGTCAAGTATATGTAGCTGATGGAGCAGGTTCAGGTGATTGGGTTGAGAAGACTCGTTACATTGGTTCCTATATTGCTTTTGATGCGACAACACCTGCGTACCAACATATAGTAACAACATCTGATACGATCATTGACCCTACATTTGTTGTAGCTCAGGCTAATGGTTTTGTTGGTGAATCTTCACCTAACGCACGGCTTAAGTATACTGGTGCTGAAACTATTGATGCACAGGTTATCTTTACTATTTCATCAGCTAATGCTAGTGGTACCACTCGTAATGCTGAGTTTTCTTTGTTTAAGAATGGTACAGAATTAGGTGGCTCTCGTACAATCCGTTCTATTAGCTCAGGATCATGGGGATCTATCTCTGTCTTTGGTTTTACTACATTTAATACTAACGACTACTTAGAGATTAAAGTTAAAGGTGATGGCGGTTTTACACTGAATGTAGCTTCTGCCTTTATGTCTGTGATGGGATCGGCTCAGTAAGATGAAGACAACACTCCTACAGATCGTACAATCTATTCTGTCTGATATGGACTCTGAGGATGTGAACAGCATTTCAGACACCGTTGAAGCACAACAGATTGCCTCAGTAGTTGAGGATACATACTACAACATCATTGCTGCACGGGACTTACCTGAGCACAATAAGCTTATGACTCTTGTGTCAATGGGTGACTCTACTAAACCTACACACTTCAAGTATCCATCTGATACAAAACATATTGAGCGTGTAGAGTACAATGTAGGGACTATCTCGAAGAAAGACTTTCGTTTAATTGAGTTTGTAGATCCTGTTTACTTTCTAGATCATATGGACGAGAATGGAACTTTAGTTGAAACATACGATGGTAACCTAGATATTTTTGTACGTTCTGATCAACCACCTACTTACTACACATCCTTTGATGATGAATACATTATTATGGATTCCTATGACAGTAATGTAGAGGTCACGTTACAGCAAGATAAGATCCGTGCATTTGGTTCTACTTACCCAGCGTTTAGTCAGACGGATAGTTTCGAACCAGATATTGACAACACACTTATGCCTTACCTATTGGCTGAGTCTAAGTCTGTCTGTTTCTCTTTATTCAAGGGCGGGTCAGACCCTAAAGTAGAACAAGTAGCTCGTCGTCTAAAGTCTTACATTCAAAACGACCAACACAAAAGTCGTCGTGACAATACACGAAACTACTACGGACGTAACTAATGATCGAATATGACCACGACACAGCCAACCAATACTGTGTCTGTAAGTCAGATAAGCTACTTACAGAAGTCTACATAGAAAAAGAATTAGGTGGCTATAAATTCTTTAAGATCAGATATGAAAAGGGTCTTGTGCCTAAAGATTTAGCTGGTCGCTATACATCAGTCCAAGCTGCTCAGAGAGACTTAGAACACTACCTTCGTCGTATGCCAGTGTCTAAGACAAAAAGAGTAAGAGACTACGCAGACCAAAGAGAGAAAGAACGAAATGGCTCAAAGTCTAAATCAGAAGGTAGTCAATAACTTTATCAGGGGTCTGGTCACCGAAGCTGGTGAAATGACATTTCCTGAGGGTGCCTCTGTAGATGAACTTAACTGTGACTTACGGCGTGATGGTTCTCGTCGTAGACGCTTAGGTGTTGCATACGAAAGTAATAACTCTTACTCTTCTTTTACTCTAGCTAACTCAGAGATTGTAACTAACGGCGATTGGGTCAACGTAGCAGGTAATGCTGATCTTGAGTTTTTAGTTCTTCAAAAGGGTGCTAATCTTTATTTCTACAATAAAGGTTCATTGCCTTACTCTGCCCAAATTCAAACTAACTCTATTGATTTAACAACTTATGAATATGCGGGATCTAATGGTGCTGGAACAGTTAAGTGTCAATTTGCTAGTATTAAAGGCAATCTTGTCGTATCTTCCAGTGCTATTAATACTATAGCTATTGAGTATAACTTTGCAGCTGGGACATTTTCTGTAACACCTGTTGATTTTAAAGTACGTGATTTTGAATGGCAAGGTGACACATCCACTTACTACAATGACGAGGCTTCTCCAAGCTCTGATCGTAAGTACGATGCACAAAACACAGGCTGGAACACAGGTAACGGTTCACCAACAGACCTTACCAAACGTCTAACACATCCGTGGTACTCAGGCAAAGATTCAAGTGGCAATTATAGTGCAGCTGAGTTTAATAAAATTTACGGCGGTACAACACTTACAGGTAATGGCCATTATATTTTAGATTTCTTCACAAAAGATCGTGCTACAGCCTCTGGTATAACTGGACTTACTAAATCAACAGAACCAGAAAACACTCGTTTCCGTTGTGTAGAGTCTTTTGCTGGTCGTGTGTTCTACGCTGGTCTTGAAAGTGCTAGGAATGCTGGTACTATCCTGTTCTCTAAACTTGCTGAAACTATTGATGACCTAGGTATCTGCCACCAAGTAAACGATCCAACATCAGAAGAGGTAGCACAGCTTCTTCCAACAGATGGTGGTGAAATAGTTATACCTGATGCCGTTAAAATTCAAAAACTTTATGCCTATCAAAATGCTCTGTTTGTTTTTGCAGAGAATGGTGTCTGGCAGATTAACGGTGTAGACGGTGTTTTTAAAGCCGACGCTTATTCAATTAACCGTGTGTCTCGTGTTGGTCTTTTGAACCCAGAGACATTTATTGCTGCAGAAGGCGCTCCGTTCTGGTGGTCACGCTTTGGTATTCATACCTTGCAAACAGACCCCGTGTCAGGTCAAGGTCAAGAACAAAACTTGACACTTGGAAGTATTCAAAGCTTTTGGGATAATATTGAGTCAGCGGCTAAACTAAAAACTGTATCTACTTACGATAGTATTAACCGTCGTATCTATTGGGCATATCCAAATGACGGAGAGACAGTAGAAGCTAAACTAAATAATTTTTTAATTCTAGACATTCCTCTTCAAGCATTCTATCCTTGGAAGATTTCAGATCAAGACACAAACACTAACTGTGTTGTTGAGCTTGCGTTTTACTCAGGCTATGGTGCTGGTGCTCTTGAGCTAGACGTTACAACAAACTCAGGTGCAGATGATGTTGTCACCTCAGCTGGTGACGATGTTGTGTCTACACAAATCTCAACCTTCACCACAGGTGACCCAGCTATTGTCCTTATCTGTCGTAACGGTGCTGACAATAAAATTACCTTTGGTGGATTCACGAGCATCGGTTTCTTAGACTGGGGTACTGCTAACTATGTGTCGTATGCTGAGACAGGTTATGATTTTATAGGCGATGCAGTCCTTAAGAAAAACGCACCATATATTGTCACGTACTGTCGTCTAACTGAGACAGGCTTTACAGGGAACGAGGCTATTGGCTACGAGGCTGTACGTCCATCCTCTCTTACAGTAACCAGTGCTTGGGATTTTAAAGATACATTTACAACACCTCAGGAAGTTTATCGTAAAAAGTATCCAGTAATTGTTGACAGCAATAACTTAAACGTGTATGATTACCCTGAGGATGTGATTACTTCTCGTACTAAAATCCGTGGACATGGGCGTTCTATGCGGTTAAGGTATGAAAGTGAACAAGGTAAAGACTTCGTTCTAATTGGATGGGGTATGATTCAAGGAAGAAACCCAAGGTTCTAAATGACAACTGCAATAAGACCTATGAAGGAAAGTGATCTACTAGATGTTTTAATACTAGCTAAGGAATTTTCTAGAGAAGCCCCTAAATCACATAAGTGGTCACCAGAAAAAACAAAAGACTTTTTATTATCTGCTATTAATAATACTAACATGGAAGTGTTTGTTTCAGATAAAGACGGAGAAATAAACGGAGCTATTGTTTGTCTAGTAACTGAAATGTATATGTCAAGCACTGTAGTAGCTTCTGACTTAGCTTGGTTTGTAAGTAAAAATTCTAGAGGTTCATCATCTTCGATAAGACTCCTTAAGACATTCGAAGATTGGGCTAGATCAAAAGGTGCTGACTATATTTGTATGGCTGATATAGAAGGTATATCAAATCTCTCTAACCTTTATTCTAAAATGGGTTATTCTATCTTTGAAACTACGTATATGAAAGAGGTTTAAATGCCAGCCGCAACAACAATCGCAATCATAGGTGCAACTACCGCCGTAGCAGGTACAGCTTACGCAATTAACAAGCAAGAGAAGGCTGCAAGTGCTGCACGTGCTGCGTCTAGTGCGCAGCAAAACCAACAAAAGGTTCAAGCCGACCAGACTCGTCGTAGAGCTTTCCGAGAAGCACAACAAAAAAGAGCAATGCTTGCAGCTAATGCACAAGCACTAGGTGTTTCAGGCGGGTCTGGTGTTGCTGGAGGCGGTGCTTCATTCGCATCTCTCTTTGGTTCAGCGTTAGGGTTCTCTTCTCAAATGACTGGGCTGTCTAGGGAGATAACGTCCTTTGGTGCGGCTCAACAAACAGCCCTTTCTCAGGCACAAATGGGTTCCTCTCTTTCTAATCTTGGTTTAACTGCCTTTCAAAACAGTGAACAAATTAGTGGTTTATTTACATAATCTTAAGAAGTAGGACATATGGCAACAATACTCAACCAGAATGGTCAGGCTACTATCTTAGGCGACGAGCCAGATCAAAAGCCTAAGACAACAGCGGACCCTCGTTCAGCTTCTACTGAGCGTAGGGATACAGCTATACTAGGTGCCACTGGTGAGTTGCCAGAGGACACCGAACTAACAGTAACTGATATTTCAAATAGAGTTAATACAGCCCTAGCTTCTTCTGTCAGTAAGTACATCGAAGAAGAAAAGGATGTAGAAGAAGCTGCAGAGGACATCGAGGATCAGGCCAAGAAGGGTGCTGATCTTATTAGTCTTACAGATTACTTTGATAACTCCTTTCATGCTATGGACAACCCTACTCTGTCTGCAGCTGCTAACCTTTCGTCAATCAAATACCAGCTGACTGTCGAAAAACTAACAGACGCTATACAAGAACGCACAGCTGAAACAGGGGCAGGTACTGTAATCAACTGGTTTGATCGTTACATTTTACGACAGTTTCCTATTGGTGCCTTTGAGCAAGTACGAATGAAACGTAAGAATGTTTCAGAAGAGTTTGCACGAGCTATTGCTGGCAACATGTCTGTTGAGGAATACAACACTCTTCTTGATACAAAGATAGAAGAGTACTTAAACCAAGGTATTCTTTTCAGTGACAACCCATTTGCTGCCTCAGAACTATTACAAACAATAGAAGAGTTTGGTAACGATGACCTTGCTGTAGCTGAGGCAATTCTTGCGGCTACTGATCTGTTCCCTATTGCAGGTGGTGTCGTCAGTATTGGCGGTAAAGCAGTTAAGGCTGGTAAGAAAGTATCAGAAGTCCGTAAGATTGCTAAAGCACTAAACGATATCTCTAAGTCGCCTACTGCAGCTACACGTGCTGGTGCTCTTAATGGTGCGGAAGCTGCCACAGACGTAGCAGAGAAGATAGCCAAGAAGACAGATGACCCCGAAAACCTAGCAAGTATGGGTCCGAGTATTGTTGACCCTATCTCAGATAATGCACCTGTCCGTCCACTAGGCAGTGCTGCAGCCAATAACCATACAGCAACACGTCTTACTCAAGAAGTCTTTGAGTATACCCGTAGGTTCCTCGGGGATATATACGATACTGACTTGATTAATACCTATATCACTACACGGGTTAATAATATCGCACAGTCGATAAACCGTGGTGTCATGGATATCAAGTTAAATCAAGAGCAAAACAGTTTAACTATGTTATTTGGTAACCCCAAGACAGGTAAACCAATGACAAAGAAAGCAGCTGAACGTTATATCGAAGATATGCCAGAGGCTTCTATCGTTCCAATGGGTAACAACAGGTTTGCCGTACAGGTTTCTGAAGTTGTACCTATGGATAACTTTATCAAAACAAATAAGTATGCAGAGCTTCTAAAGATTGAGGGTGTTACAGGCAAGTGGTTTGCTAAGTTATTTCAAAAACTACCCACCACAGGCTATCACCTTATTGATAACGCAGATGCAACAAACCTAGCCTATCGTTCAGAGTCTGCAGCTGTACGTATTGGACAGTTAAGTAAGCCGTACATAGATAAAATAAATAAGTTATCGGCTCGTGAGATTGATGACGTATCAGACATTATTAAAAACCTACAATCAGGTGACTTAGCATCTCAACGTAACTGGTTTACTGATGATGATTTCGCTGACCGTTGGGCTGCATTGCACCAAGGACAAGAACCATCTCAAAAAGTTATTGACGGTTATCGTGCTCTTGTAGATTTAGCTGATCATACATACCAACTACGCGCTACAAGTATGCTTCGCAGAATGCAAGCTAATGGATACCGTCGTATTGTTGTCAAGGTTGGCGGTGAAGATACGTACCTAGCTGCCAAAAAGGTAGACAAGATACCTGATGATGTCAAATGGTTTATTGATGCACAGACAGGTGCTCGTTTCACACGTGATGATTACGATGGCCCTATAGCAAATATCTTTAAAACAGATATGGACATTGGCGGTAATCAGTATGTAGTAGATACACGTGTAGTACGTCCACTTGAGCCTGAGGATGTCTTAGGTTATAACGCAGGTGGTCCTCGTGTAAACCCTGAGGCTACAGATTTCATTGTCTTGTTAGATAAAGACAACAAACCGTTGAAGGTAGCTCTATCTGCAAGCTCCAGTAAGTCTGCAGCAAAAGCAAGAGATCAGCTGAACAAACTATATCTAGCAAAGAAAGCTGGTGTCTTAACTGATGACCTACTTGTAAAGAATAATGACTGGAATAAAAGCCTAACAACAGTAGAAGAGTTTGATGTTTGGTTAGATGAATCTAAAATCTACTTAGATAAAGATGATTTAAAGTTTGTAAGCAAACATCGTGACGAAAGTGTGTTCTCTATTTCTGATGATGATGCCTTTGTACCTAACGCATCACTAACAGAGTTTGCAATTTATTCCAATCGTCGTAACGATAAACCTTTGACACACTTTGGTGGCCTTGGTACAGCTAACGACAGCCCTATTGGTGCTATTCTAAACCAAGTAAATACTGAAAGCAGACGTTTAGCCTTTAGTAATTACAACGACGCTATCCAAGTATCTCTTGGTAAGAAGGTAAAGCAGATTGCAGACCCGAATAGCTCAAGCAAAGACTATCGTAAGTACTACCGTGATATGGAAAAGTGGCTTGACGTAAGCAAGACAACAGATCCTGTCATCAGAAAACTACATGATAGAAAACGTATCACAGAATTACGTATGGGTGCAGAGGGTTTTGGGGATCGCTGGGCGCAGCGTCTAGCTGACAGTGCATCAAACCTTATCTATGATATAAGAGGCGTAAAGTTCAATGTAGATAACCCAAGTCACTTGCTAACTAACTACGGGTTTAAGACTACGTTCTTTGCAGATCCGTTCCAAATGCTTCTACAGTCTGCACACTCTATTAACATTGTAGCTATGGCTGGACTTGAGGACGGACTTCAAGGTGCTGTCATGGGTAACTACCTGCTCAAGTCCTTAAAGCTTGACGGTAAAGAACTAGACATCATGCTTGATCGTATGGGTAAACAGTTTGGATACTCTAAGAAAGAAATGACAGAGATCCGTCAGTTGTTTATTGATTCAGCTAGGTATGAAGTAGACCCGACTAACATTGCAGAAGGCTTTCAAGCACCAACAAACTCTTTGTCTCGTGCTAGAGAGAAGGGTACACGTGTAGCAATGAATACTCTCAACAGGGGTTGGGAGAAAACAATGAATGCTGGTATGTACTTCTTCAATAAGGGTGAACAGATTACTCGCGTAACATCCTTTGGTGCAGCCGTTCGTAAGTGGAAGGCCCAGAACCCTGAGTTGTCTATCCTAAGTCCTGAGGGACGTGCTTGGGTTATCAACAAAGAACAAGCCTATTCACTCAACATGACAAATATGAGTAAGGGTGACGTTCAGCAAGGCTTATTGCGTATACCTACGCAGTTCTATAGCTATATGCTTCGGTCATTCGAAGGTATCTTTATCGGCAAGGACCTTACAAAAGCTGAACGAATGAAGCTTGCTGTTATGGTTGGCCCATTCTTCGGAATGACTGGGGTAGGCTTAGGTAATGGTTCATCTGCAGCATTAGACGCAATGAACAGCTATCTTCCTGATAGTCTTCAACTGGAGTCTGGTGGGGATGTACACCGTCTTATTAAGAACGGACCTGTTGATGCTCTGTTTGCTTGGGCTGATGATAAACTGTTTGGCGATATTGCACCAGAAGTATCCGCAGCCAGTCGTCTGTCCCTAGGTGATGGTGTCATTGATACCTTCCGTCATTATCGTGATGCCAATGTCTTTGAGATTATAGGTGGTGCTGGTGGCGGTAAGGCTGGTTCAACACTTGTAGACTTTGCTCAGATACTAGGGTCTATTGCTCGTGGCGACGAGATCCTAATAGGAGAGAGAACACTAGAGTTATTTAGAAACTTTAAGTTCATCGACAACCTAGCTAAAGCAAAAGGAATTATACAGAACCAGATCTATTCATCAAAGTCTGGTAAACGTTTTGATGCTAACTTTACTACGATGGATGGTATCTTTGCTGCCGTTGGTATCCCTCTTGAGGAAGTTCAAACACTCTACGATGCTGATGATATAATCTATAACAATCAAAAGGTGTACCGTGAGTACTCTAAAGAGATTGACAACAGGATAAATCTATTCTGGGATGCTATCAATGAGAGAGATGCGGAAAAAGCAAACGAAATACTTACAAGCATCGAACTTTCTGTCAGCCGTATGACAGGACTACCTCCTGAGTTAAGGGGTAAACTTCAAAAACAAGTAATGCAAGGCTTCTCTGATACAACTACATTTGAACGTGTTGATAAACTACGTACAATGGGTCTTGACACAGAAGCAGAATCCTTACTCAACATAACAAGGTAAACTTATGTCAGTATTTAGTCCTACTCTTGACACACAAATAGGCTTCGAACAGCCAGTACAGGCACCACGTGCTTATAATCCTCTTGGTGATGTTGCAGACCTAGCCTCTAATTTCCTAAAGGCTAACGCTAAGACTGCATCTCAAGGTTCTGTGGAATCTTCGGCTATTGCTGGGTTTAACCGAGAAATAGAACGATTGAAAGACATGAAGGAACAGGGTGTTTCTGCAGGTAAGATTAAAGTAGAAGCAGATAAAGCCTTAATTGCCTTAAAAGGGGTAGGACTTAAAGCAATACCAGACTATGTTCAGGCAGACTATCAAGCTGTTACTGGTGTATCCTTTGAGGCATCCTCTTACGATAGCGAAGAAGACTTTATAAAACAACAAACTCTGTCTAGTGAATTGGGTAGAAGCTTGCGTCTTGGTGTTAAGGCACAGAACCCTTCATTTACAAACGAGGAAGTAGAGAGTGAAGTTATTCGTCGAATCTCAGAGACAGCTTTACATGAACAAAGTGTTCAACTTGAGAATGCTAAAGCTTCCGCGGGTCTTCCTGTAAACTCAACACCTATCGTCCAAGCTATTCAAAACGATTTCAATACCCTAGCAACTAAAATTGCAGAGTTTCAGGCAGACGGTATTATAACAAGAGAAGAGTTTCTATCTGCATCTACTTCTGTACGGGCTTTGGTTTCAACTAAGTACGCAAACTTTAATAACAACCTAGAAGTTAAGTCAGTACAGGATCAGATGTTTGGTCTTATTGATGACATCGGAAAAGGTGTGTCAGTAGACCCCATTGATGTTCAATTAGATGCTGTTCAAATAGCTTTACAAACATCAGGGTTTAATCCAGCAACAATAGGAACAGTACGTTCTCTTATTAAAACAAACCCTGAAAAGTTTGAGCAAATCATTAGAGATAAGCTTGACCCTAAGGGAGAGAAAGGTAAAACTTTTGTTGATGCCCTAGTAGAAGTATGGGACGCTAAGTCACCTGAGATGAAGCTTGAGAATATCTTCAACAGCCCACCAAATACAACACCAACTCAGACAGGTGGCAACCCTGCTTTATTTGATATCCCGAAAGTTCAAGAGAATCCAGATGCGTATCAGAAAGCTGTCTCTGGTTTCAGTCAAGTGGCTGCAGCTGCATCACCTAAGGCTGTCCGTGAGAATGAAGCGGTACGTAACTCATGGCTAAACACCATGAATGTCACCTCAAGTCTTATTGCTTCACAATCTGACTCTTTCTTGCTGGGTGACAAACTTCTTAACCAGTATATACCAGCAAGCATGGTACCTATTCTAGAGGCAATCTACCAGACAGACGACATTAATGCGGCGCAGACAAACAATGCTATTCAAGAGGCTTTGTCTTCTGAACGTATTCGTCAAGAAAACTTACTAAACTCTAAGCTTGCTAACACAGACACACCTGAGGGCCAGAATCTTGTCATTGATCCTGAGACAGGTGTTCTCACACTAAACGTAACAACCTTTGAAAAACGCTTTAAGAATGTACCACAAGGTGATCGCAGAATTAAAGAGCTTCGTGAGGTAAACAAACGTATCCAAGATGTTGGTGGGCTTGAGGCTTTCTTTAATCTTACAGATAAACGTCGGTCAGAGATCTTAGGTGGTAGTAATCTAGAGCGTGTGTTCTTGTCTAACATGGGTGAGGTGTTCAGGCTGTCTAAGAACCTTAAACTGATTGATAAGAAGCTAAGTGGCCTTCAAGCCTTAGAAGAAAAGTACCCTCAAGCTACTCAGTCATTCCGAGACTCTCAGATTAAAGAGGGTGTTAGCGAAGTTATTAGTCAAGTAATAATAGAACAGACCCAAGAAATAGTCGTAGACTCTGCGTCTAAACTAGGGTCACAAACAAACCCACATCAAGTGGCAACACAGGAGGAAGTACTTGCGTTACCTCGTGGCGATCACTTTGTTTACACTGGTGATGGTGGTACCGACTCAACAGGCAACCTCATCGTTTTCAAAAGGTAGGCTAATGGCAGAGAATTTCTTAAGTGAGTTCCGTCGGGCTGGAGTTATAGCTGTCAAGAAAGTTTCGGAACAGTCTGAGCCTATGGCTTTGACTATATCTCAAGGTACACGTGCCGAATTTGCACCTACAGCTGATATGTATAATATCTCTATGGACTTTAACTCCACTGAGGGTGGTCGTGGTACAGAGGTTATTATCCCAGACAACGCAGGACCAGAGGTTCGTCAAGCTGCCGAAAGATTTAACCAACTTGTTGTAGACTTTGCAGCAAAGCATGGATACTCAGGCTACAGGAACAGGGGTGTCAAGACTAGAAGTGAAAATAAAAGGGGTGTTAGAAATACGATACATGCTGAACCCTTCTTCACTCAAGACGCACAGATGGAAAAGATCATCAATGAAAACATAGCTGAGTTTTCTAAGCTTTATACAAATGCCTTTGGTAATTTGTCAGCAAGACTTGTAGCACCACATGGTGTAACAAAGAAGGGTAGACAAGACAGAGGTGCTGTGTCTAAAACATTCACGGACGAATTGACATTTGGTAATCTTATTCTATCAAACCTAGGTTCTTCCTTACCTTCTGCACAACAAAACGAAACAGACCAGATCTTCAACCAGTCTTTGTCTGCGTTACAGAGTATTGCAGACCCAACTATGGCTAGACAAAAATTAAAAGAGACTTGGACTGGATTTAATTATTTGACAGACCAAGAATTGGATGGTATAATTGGAGAACTACAGTCATTCAAGGGTGGTTCACAACCTAGCATGGGTGGATCTGTACAAGAAATAAACTACCGTGGTGACGGACCAACAGATATAAACCCTAATTAATTGTAGAGAGTTCTACGCAGAACAATGAAGAAACTATACCTAACCTTAGCTTTACTAGTGGCTCTGTCAGGGTGTCTCAACCCTCTATCCCTACTGTCAGGAGGTAGTAGTGGCCCTACTCTTAATGCTAATGTACAGGCTGGTAAGGAAAACAACCAGTCAGCTGTTGACCAGAGCCGTGATATCTCAGGTGAAAACGTTAGTGTCAATCAGTCTTCTGGTAACTTTAGTCTTGGTGGTGAGGTTGATAGTGTCAAAGTTCTGAACCAAGACATACCTATGTGGGTCATACTTCTTCTTGTCCTAGGCTGGGTTCTTCCCTCACCTAAGGAAATCTGGGTGGGCCTACTAAAGACAATAACATTAGGGCGGTACCGTGGCTAAACGTTTAGACAAATCTAAAATGAAGTGTAACTCACCTAAGAGTACACCTGATCATCCTACCAAATCACATGTTGTCAAGGCATGTGCTGATGGTAAAGAGAAGATCATTCGTTTTGGACAACAGGGTGTGAAGGGTAGTCCTAAAGGATCTGCTCGTAACAAAGCATTCAAGGCACGACATGCCAAGAATATTAAAAAGGGTAAGATGTCTGCAGCTTACTGGGCTGATAAGGTGAAGTGGTAATAATATGTCTGTTGATTTCTTAAGAGACTTTAATACTGTAGGTTTTATAAGCAAGGCTACCTCACCTGTAGCTGCAGCATTAGACGAGTACAGCCCAGAGATTCAGGCTGCAATTAGTAGCGCAAGCAGATCTGTAGCTGAGACAAATAGTTTATTTAAACAGGGTTTAATTAAAGCTCAAGGCCTTATGCTTGAGGGTGGTGAGGCTGTCGCAGGTGCTGCGCAAGACGTAGGACAGGCAGTTAGTAACGTAGCACAGGATGTAGGACAAGCTGCACAAACTGCAGGTCAGGTTATACAGGATACAACGGCACAGGCTATTGATCCAGCTGGTTTTGTCATGGATACAGTTCAAGGTATGGGTGAACAAGCACTTGAGTTTGCTCAGGATGTAGGTGGTAAGGCAGTTGAGGTAGGTTCTGATCTTGCCTCTGATGCTGCCAAAGGTATTAAACGTCTAAGTAAAGCTGCGTATGATGCACTACCAACTAAAGAGAAAATAATAGAGGACCTTAAGTTTACATCACAGGCTATTACAGAGGGTGCTAAGAACGCACCAGCTGATGTAGCTGCCGCCGCTGTAACACTTAGTAATTATGCCAAAACATTCACGTCACCTGTCGCACAGAACTTCATCAATGACATTATACACGTGTCATTATACAAAGGTGAAAGGTTTGACCCATACACTGGAGAGTTCTATACAGTAGATCTTAAAGAAGTAGAACAAGAACCTATTACCGAGGATTACTTCACGCCTACAACTATAGACTTCCTTAAAAAGATGGCTAGGGATAAGGGTCTTAAAGGACCTAACCAAACTGTTTCATTTGAAAAAGAAGAAGTGTATAACTACCTTACAAAAGAAGGCTCTGGTGTCAAGGTAAATCAGACAAAAGGTGGTGCGTCTAAAGAGGATATCATTAAAAGCCTAGCGGAAAGAAACCCAGCTGACGAGGTTAAGCTTATCTTAGGTTCTTTTAGTATCTCTACTGATGAGAATGGTGAGATAAAAATCACAGATATGTTTGATTACAATGAATGGTACCATCCTGTAACTGAAAAAAAGTACACAGCTGACGAGTTTGAAGAAGCATTTAATGCTGGTGAGTTAGGCACTATGGATGAACTTATATACAAGACTATAAAAAAGCATGGTCTTGGGTATTCATCCGCACGTAGTATTGGTTTCTTGCTAGGTAGTCGTGGTTATGAGAATGAAGATCTTATTAAACAGTTTAGTACAGGACGTAGGAGTAATATCAGCTTGGGTAATGTAAGTGATCTATACACATACGCACCAGAAAAATCACCAAGACCCAAGGTAAGACCCGAACAATGATGGAAACTATTGACCTCGTAATGCAGTGGCTCGTGGCCCCTATCGTCGTCGTTGTCTGGTATTTATTTAACACAGCAAATAAAACTGCAACCGATGTGGCTGTGCTTAAGGCTCAGTTAGATTCCTCTAGGGTCTCTCACGATAGAGAGATGAAAGAGATGAAGGAAACTATCAAGGCTATCTTCAACAAGCTTGACAGCATAGAGCAGTCACTAAGGGATCACCGTTAGATGGACCCTCTATCTGCCTTAGCTATGATTAAGACAGGAATTAGTGCAGGTAAGACACTGGCCTCTATGTCTAAGGATATAGTTGGCTTCTTCGATGCTGTCGATGGTGCTAAGAAGGAACACCAAAAGAAAAAGGATAGTATCTTTTCTAGTTCAAATGAACAGGCACTAGACACATGGATGAAAAAGCAACAGGCTATCGAGGCTGAGGCTGCACTGAGAGAAGTGATCATCAATCAGAGAGGGTACCAAGCCTATCAGGATCTCCTGAAGATCCGTAAAGAGATTGCACAGGAAAGAAAAGAACAAGAACGTCAGGCTAAACTTGAAGCCGAAGAGCTAAGAGCAAACATAGAGGTTGCGGTGGGTGTAGTTGTTGTCTGTATAATTATTGCTGTCTTGTGCGCAGCCGTACTACACTTCAAGGGATACTTTTAATGGCTACAGTTTTAGACAGTTGGAAAGTATTACCACGGCTAATGATGTTAGCCTTTACGATCATGTCTTGGAGAGTAGTCGAATGGTTTATGCAGTTACCAGATCCTACTACACAACAAACATCTCTTGTCTCCGTCTGCATGGGTGCAGCTACAGGGGCGTTCGGGATCTGGATGTCGAAGGAAGTAAAGTAATGCCAGTAAATAAGGTGGAAGGTGGTTACCGTTGGGGTAGATCAGGTAAAATCTACAAGACAAAAGCCGAAGCAGAAAAACAAGGACGTGCTATATATGCTTCGGGCTACGGGAAAGGAAAACCAAAGAAGAAAGCTAAGAAAAAGGCCTAAGCTTTATCACCCCAGTAAACACACTGATAGTTTTTTATAACGTACTTCTTGTCCTCGTAGATCTTTATACCCTCGGCTAAGATCTGGTAACACTCCTCTTGTGTCTTAGCTAACACGGTAGAGGACTGTCCAGAACAAATAGACAAATCAGAAGTACATATTAACAGGACTGCGGTAAACATCTAGCTTTCCTCTGCATGTTCAATAAGAAAGTCTAAGTAGTGTCGAGCTTTCTTTAGGTCTTCAACGCCGTTCTTATGTGCCCAGCGTGTAACATACTTAACGACGTTACCTTCGCAGAACCCTAGTTCATTAGCCATGATATAATCAATAGGCTGTATTGTTTGGATCTGATAGTGGTCACCACCAATTTGAAACTTCTTAGCTGTCATTGTATAATCCTTAGGTAAGGGAGAGTAGCACTAAACTACTCTCTCTTTTTTTATGGTTATTTGAGGAAAATCTCAATGGCTGCTACTACGGTTACGAATAGTGCGTATGCTTCTAGTCCTGTCATGTTATCTCCTATGCTGTCAGGTCTACAATTTCACAGACATCACCTGAACAGGCCATTGTCTGCATAGCTACGGTGTTATCAGACTTCTCGTAGTTTGTCAAGAGGGTCCAGTCAATTTTTTCTGGCATCAACTTAGCTAACTCTTCGTACTCTGACTTGCCGATCTCTTGGTATGGTGCCTGTTGGTACGTGTGTTCGTTGTATGGCAAGAAGGATACCCCTGACATTTCATCGAAGTGTTCGTAGACAAATGCACCCACCTCAAACCACTCGTCCTTACGGACATTGATAGTGACTGAGGGTTTGTGTTCGCACCAGTGACGTTGGAATGTCAACCATGTCTCAAGTTGTTCAATAGCTGTCAGGTCTTCGGTAACAACAGCACCAGCTGGGGCCTTGACAGGGAACGAGAACACAGTTGTCTGGTCAGGTTTGAACACATCAGGTTCGTTAGGGATACCTTGGTCAATCATAAACTGAGTCAAGGGGTCTTTGTTATCTCCTCTGACGGTTCTAATATAGTAGTGGCTATGCCGTGCGTGGATACCACTGGCCGAGTCAACGAGTTGCGAGACAGTTCCACTAGGTTTAACGCATGTAATAGCAGCAGAAGACTGAATGCCAAGCCGATCAGCCAGTTCATTGTTTGTGACAACAGCCACACTACGAAGATGTTCAAGAGTTTTAGGTAAGCCAACATTCTTACTCGTCAGTAGTGGGTTATCCATTATCCCTGTGAGGGACACACCGAGCAGTCGTTCCTCTTCGGTATTTCGCTGCCACACTTTTCGCAAGTATGGAAACTTGGTGTAAGTGGACTGAACGGTTCCGAGAATAGTTGCCAAGCGAACCTTTCGTTCCAAGTCGTCGATGTTATCTGTCGCACGTACAACAACCTCAGTGAGATTGCAGAACTGATACGGACGTAGAATGATTTCACTGCAAGGATTAGTCCCGAACTCATGGTCAGGGTCACGCCGCCCAAACTTTGCAGCTTGTTTCTTAGAAGCTTCACGGTTAAATACTCCTCGTTCTCCTGAGCCTGACTCAACCAAGGCCATCCACTCACGCATGAAGGACAGGCTGTCAGGCTTCTCTGTATATGACACTGAGTTATTAGCTAGTGCCCGTTGCGGGTTGTGTGTCCACCAGTCACCTGACTTGGCGTGACGCATACGATCATCTGACAGGTTAGACAGAGAGATCATAGCACTGCGACGTACACCACCAACAACTACTACCTCACCGATCTTACACATCAGGTCATGGCATTCGATAGATGACAGCTTACGTCCCTGTGCTTCCTTGAAGATCTTAACTGCGAAGTTAAACAGATCAACAAGAGGGGCTGGACCTGAGGCACGACCACCGAATGTCTTTAGTCGTGCACCTGCAGGACGGACAAGACTTACGTCCCACTTAGGGATTTCACCAGCCCAGAGGAGTGCTAGTAGTTGACGGAAAGCCTTAGCCCACCCTTCCTTACTGTCCTTGACGACGATGGTAGTCTCACTGACGAACAACTCAGGGACCTCAGGAAGCTTACTGATGAACTGACGTTCAACACTGAACCCAACACCAGTACCACAGAGAAGGATGAACATAGCCTCATCGAAGGACTTCGGGTCATCTACGGGTAAGTAGCTGCAGTTATAACCAGCTGTGTTGTCACGTGCCAAGGCAGGGCCAGCTGTCATCATGGCTCTCATAGATGGCATGACTTCTAGGTTAAGGATAGACTGTTCAATTTGATTGACATAGCTGTCATCACCTAAGACAGGACGGACAACATTATCCATGTAACGTTTAACTGTTTCAGGCCATGACTCACGCCCCTTACCGTCAATGTAACGAGCATAACGCGAAGTATGAATGAAAGATTGGTAGTCAGTTGGTAGATAGTTATTTGTCATTAGATCCTCGCTTCTCTAAGTCATCCTTCATCCAGACCAAACGGTCAATGTCACAGCGGTTAATACCAATGTCACGTAGCTCTAGGTCTGACAACATGTTTAATTCTTTTATTACTCGTCGGTGTGCTCTCCAAGTTTGAATGTACTTAAGGAACCGCCATACCCATTTAGGTGCTGCAACAATCATCGCTTATCTCCTGATCCTTTTAAAGTACCACGTTCTTTACGACCATGTAGTTTCTCTAGGTTAGCTAATGCAATGTCGTGTAAGTCAATGTTTAAGTCACGAGACAGAGCCGCTACGTACCAAAGGACATCCCCAATCTCGTCAGCAATACCTTGACGATCAAAGTTGTCATCACGTAGGATCTTCTTAACTTTGTTGGCCACCTCACCAGCCTCTGCAGCTAGGCCTAAGGCAGGGTAGAGTATAGCCTTTGTTGAATTATAGATAGCTGTTTTAGCTGCCATCTTTTGGTACTCATTCAAGTCCATCTTTTCTTTATACATTTCGCTATAGTATTCCCAAGCGTTCAAGTCAGACTCATTAATCATTCTTCCCACCTTTCGATTTCTTCTTCTTCATTAGTTGTGTCCACGTATTCTTTAGGGTCAAGCAATCCTTCGTCAACCAGTAATCTGATAACGTGCTCAACGGATATATCATTCTCCTCAAGCAACCATTCAAGGTCAAAGTCTTGAGCCAAGGTTCGTATTTTACTATCAAGATCAAACATTGTCAAGACCTTTTCTCCTTAATCCATGACATAGGAATAGTTTCCCTAGCGTATTTAAAACCATGTTGCTCACACCAAGCAGCGTATGTAGACTTAGAACCTTTACTTATCTTGGCGTTAGGGTTACTAAAGACAAAACGTATGTCATACTCAGGGTGTTGCTCTTTTACCTTCAAGTGTTTTGCTCTGTCTGATGGTAAGAATCGTCCCTTAGTTTCTATTATAATACCGTTTGGTAGTATGAAGTCAGGGGTGTATACCTTGACATCTGGTTGCCACTGGATCTTAAGTGTTTCGTATTCAAACTTAACCTTAAGCTTTCGTAGATAGGCAGCTGTCCTCTTCTCTAGTCCTGATCTATAACGCACTTAGGCGGCTCCCATATTTGATTTGGATGACGACGTAACCATAGCAGTACCCCATTCTCTACTACACGTTCTTCTTCTCCACCGTAAGCACGTAAACACTCTTCGTATAGACAGGCCTCATTGTCACAGTCATCTAGCATCTTCTTAGCTTTAGCTGGTCCAACACCGTATAGTCCTACGATATTATCTGCTCTGTCACCAGTAAGAATCTGAGTATAGAAAAACTTTAACCCTTCAAACTCAGAAACTTTAGTGAACTTTCCCTTAGTTGGATTGTAGTGACCACAAGGAATCTGTAACATATCTTTATCTACAGACACAATGATTGTATCATCGAGGTTCTTTGTTGCTTCAATACCAATTAGGTCATCAGCCTCTTCACCATTAGATACAACAGCCTTCCAATTCTTAACTAGGTGTTTTCTAATACCAGCTAAGTGTTTAGGTTTCTCTACGTCTTTTCGGTTACCTTTATATGGGTGGCTAACTGCATAGTCATAACGATAGTTTCCTTTTCCAGTAAGGAAAACTTTGTAGTCAGACTCACTTGGTTCCCAAAGAATATCCTCTATTGCCTGAGTAAGTAAGTCATCTACTTTATCAATAGCATCCTCAAGGCTTTCATCCTCACAAGAAAAGGATGCACGATAGGCGAAGATGTCCCCATCAATCAGGATCTTTGGTGCTGTTTGCTTTTGTTTTTTCTTTGGCACGTTGACGTTCCTCTTTTGTCATTGGTCTGATGTCTGTAAAGTCATCAGCTTGGGGCCATTCGTTGTCGGGTTGTACTTTCTTAGCTCTGTCAATAAACCACTCGTCAGGTAGTGGCTTACGTCCATCAGGTAGCTTCGTCATTCTCGTACCTCACATGATCTTCGATGAAGTCATACACCAAGCCCATGTCTAGCTTGGCTGCGGCGCAGTATAGGGCTAACGTTAAGCCTTCCTCTGCTAACAGTCCACGGGCATGTGCATCCATGTGAAACTGATAGGTGGCACTACCATCTTCATGTTCCTCTATGGTTTCGACACCAATCATACCTACATCTTTATTCATCATTCTTCTCCATCAGTGCTTCCCAAGACACAGGGAATAGTTTAGACATCTCTGAGCTGATCTGATCGGCTACCAGACGTGACTCGTATTGTGTGTCCTCTTTGCAACGTAGGTGACACATGGAAGCAAAGGCATCTAGAGAACCTGACCAGTACCACTCGGTCATCATAGACTGAGGCAGTACCATACGTGCTTGCTCTGGTGCTACTCCTTCACCTAGTAGATAGTTGTATGTGGCAAAGGCCCAAGTGTTTGTCTTAGACAAAGCTCTCATACTATGTCCTGTTATATTAACAACACCATTGCTGCCTTGTTTCTTGTCTTCACTCTTACCACGCCACTCAGTTGGCATATAGAACTCAGGTTCATCATCAACGTAACGACGACTGATTTCATTCCACCGTAGAAACTTGTGCTTGACTAACTGACGTGCCACGAACACTGGTGCTTTAACGTGGAACGATGCAAAGGCATGACCGAATGGGCTAATGTGCTTGTGTTGGGCTAGATAGCGGATCAGCTTCACGTCACGTTGATGTAATGCTTTCTCTAGTGGGCCATTAGTATCAACCCCAGAGTAAATGTATTCACTTTTCTTACCAAAGCTAACACGTGCTGCGTTTACTACAGACAGGTCACTGCCCATGTGGTCAATGTAAGTTGCTGTAATCATTATACTACCCCATTAAAGGACAGGGCCATTACAGCCCTGCCTGTTGTCTTACCAAGCGTCTTCTAGTGAACGCTCTTCGTAGGGTACATGCTCAATGATGCCTACCTTTTCTAAGCGAACGGATGCAGTTGATCCTTCCCCATAGATAGATATTTTTACTGCAGCCTTGGTTCCGTTACCAAGTTCTCCCTCTGCAATAAAATCCCACGGCATGTTGCTCTTACCTTGCGTAACTTTAGGTGCACCACCAAAGTCTTCGATACCAGATGGGTGTACGTTGGGACGCTTTAGTTTAACACCTAGTCGGTTATCAGCATAGCTATATTCTTTGATCATCTTGTTACCCATAGATACTTCTGGATAACCTAGATCAACCATACGCTGTAGTTCTTCGTTATCTTTTGGGATAAAGATAGTGTTGAACTGACCTTGTGTCTTCTCATGGTACTCGCTGTCGTCCATATTACCTTCGTGTAGACGTGCGTAATATAGTTCACCTTCAAATGTACCGAACTTAGTTTGTTTCTTAGCCAATTTTATTCTCCTTTATTGACTGATGTTTTACTTACATATACTTTATTTCTTGGTTTGTCAAGAGTAAAGATACAAAAGAACACAAATAGTTATGACCATCATCATTAGTGTGTGTCTCTCCAGTTCTTGCCGATGTCAGTTGATCCAGCTAGTGGGCAGATCATATCAAACTTCTTACCTGTGTCAACGATAGACTCACGCTGGATCTCACCTAGTAATTCTGCGTCACGTTTACTGCCAGTAACTTCTGTTTGCCATTCGTCATGCGGCCATGTCACTAGCTTGTAGTCAATCCACTGACGTTTAGCACGATAAGTCCATTGAAGTGCTGCATGTTTCATGATGACTGCCTCACCATTCTGTAGCATACCAGCCAATGTCTTGTGTTGACTTGGTACTTTAACACGTCGTCCATCCAGACCTTTGAAACAACCACGTTTGGCAATCTCCGGTATGCGTTGCTTCTTTAGTTTAGATAAACCCTCAATAGATTCCATGAAGTTCTCTACGGCCTGACCTGCTTCTCGTTGGTTGACCTTTAGTATCTGTGCAATCTTAGCATTACCTGCACCTAGTAGGAAGGCATAGATGAATGTCTTAGCCATGTCACGTGTGATGTGTGACATACCTAAAGCCTTACGGTTCAGGTTATGGATGTCTGTCTCGTCCTCTTTCTTACCTGACACAATAGCATGAACGTACTCTTCTGAACGCATGAGATGTGCAAGTACACGTAGCTGGATACCCTCAGCATCTGTACCTACTAACCATGAACCTAAAGGGGCAGACCATAGTGCACGGAACTGACCGTCATACTTGGCCTTCACCTTCTCTACTTCTGTCTTAGGTTCACCATGAAACTCAGACGGAATGTTAGCTTGGTTAGGATTGCGGTGGGCCATGCGACCTGTCCATGCACCGATGTGACTAAAGCTACCATGAATACGCTTGTCTTCCTTAACGTGGCCTAGCCACTCCACCAGTGAGGAACGTCGTCCTTCAAGGGTCAACCACTCGGCCAGACGTTTACCGCCTGTAGGGGCTGTCTCAGGCAGTGTGCTAAGGTTTGCCTCGGATAGTGTCCATCCATAGGTATCAAACTTTTGTTTTCTTTCATCCATTTTCGAACCTCTCTAAGTATCTTACCGCATTTAAAACACCAGTAAGATTGTCTCCTAACTTACCAATACCGTGATTACACTCTTGACAAATCCAACCCCTAAACTTTAGGGTGTCGTGGCAATGGTCAACAACTAAAGTTTTGTCTGATACTTCACCACAGCAATCACACAACTCTGTCCTTAGGTGCGCAAACCTTTTCTTTAAGTCTTCTGTAACATCGGTTGTTTTCTTTTTACAAGCCTTACACCTACTGTCTAACCCTGTTTTGTAATGAATATGTTTATAGAAAAGACTTACGTGTTTTTCTTTTTGACATATCTTACAAACCTGAGTGTCGCCTTCTGGTATATCTTCAAGTTCTTCGAAAAGTTTTAATTGATTCTCGCTCATAGTCGATGTGTCCTTTTGTCTTTTCGAATGGCTCCCAACCTGCTTCCCATAGTCTATCTATGCGCTGCTTAGGTGAGGCTGGATTGAATGGTATGTAGTCATAACATACAAGCTCGTTAGGTTCAACAGATTTATCTAGAGACGTTGAATAATATTTCTCTCTTGCCTTGATGACAGAAGAGAATAAACTACCATCTGCTTTCCTTCGGTACTGGATACGATTGACTTCTGTAAGTTTGGGTGGGAAGTCTTCTTGAAAACTTGCTTCAAGAGCTTCCATTCTTTCACATATCTCACCTAATAATTCCTCTGCTTTGTCCTCTTCGAAATAGAATCCGTTCGCTGTCATCTGTTCGCATAGGATTTGGATGTCATGCTCACAGCGTAAAGACTCTTGCCATTCAGGATCTTGTATGACTTTCTTAAAGTGTCTATATAACTTGACAGTAACAGCAACGTCCTGTTCGCAGTACTCTATCATTTCATCTGACAGTTTACTAAAGTCATTGAACCCGATCTTGAAATCACCAAGGCGTTTACCCCATGCCTTTAGACTGTGGCCTTTACCATCTAGTGTATAGTCTACCAACCTAGACACAATCAATGTGTCAATGACAGACTGTTGATCAATGATGTTTCCAAGTAAACGGTTGATCACAGGAACATCGAAGCCAATCCCATTGTGAAACACAAACTTATCAACTCCACTACAGTAAGCAATAAATCTTTCCCTCTCTTCTGGTATTGTTGTGGTGTTAAGGAAACGTTCACGTTCACCTGTCTCCACATCCTCTGCGCATATGACCCATATAAACGTAGCATCTAAGCTATCAGTTTCTATGTCCATTGCTACGATCTTATCTGTCTTCAAGGTCATTTTCATCTCCGAATATATCGAACCAGATAAACTGGACAACTGTCCAAGGCCACACAATACTATGTAATAGTGTCCTGTTTCTGTTCATATCCTCTTCTTTCTCTAGTAGATAGAACACTGTGTGTACGTGGATGAAGTGCAGGTATATACCTAGACAGTACAAGATACCTGCAAGTGTTGCCATGTAATCAAAAGTCATCTGGTTTCTCGCTAAGGGTAAAGGTTGATGGGTTGAACCGTAGCTGACCAGCATATCCTGTCGGTCCTACGGGTCTGTTCTTTGTAACCAACAGTTTAGTTGTGTTCCTTTCATCTATATCCTCAGCCATCTTGTCTCGTTTCAAGTCAACGACAACTGATGCTCGTTGTTCGATCATGCGGCAGTACTTGACAGCACCGTCATCGTTAGTGTGTCCGATGGTCACGATACCTACACCTAACTCAGCTGCCAACTTAGACAGACGGACTGACAGGTCAGCTAGGAATTGTTCCTTGCTTTCCTCTGCCGCTACACCTGCACTGATGTCCTGTATCGGCTCGAAGAACACATACTGTACACCACAGGCCTGAGATAGATACCTTATCTGTGACAACAAGTCAAGGGGGTCATCCTCGTCGTTGAGATAGAACTGGTATAGCCTCTCGTCTTTAGTCAGATCCTTGATAGCCTCTTGGACTAAAGCATCCATACCTTTTTCTCCTATCAGGTCCTTACGTGTCAGGTTGTCGTTAAGGTGGTATGACACCAAGCCTAAGAGGGAACGTAGCTTTGTTTCTTCCATGTGCCAGATAGCAATCTTGATCTCTGGGTAGTGTGATAGGATACGATACTCTAGGTACCGCATGAACTCTGTCTTACCTATGCCCGTCTGTGCCTTGAACAGGGTGAAGTGTCCCTGCATTAGGCCAAGACACATCTCGTCGAACTCAGCCAAGCCTGTCTCTACATAGACGTGATCATCTGCATTGCTATATAGGCCAAGGAACTGGTCAGGTGTATTCAATACGTTCTCAGGTGTGTACTTTCTAGCGTTGAACCATGCAGCCCTGAACTCTTGGGTTGCACCTGCCTGTAGGAACTCGTTAGCATCCTTATACTTGTCGTGTGGTACACGATAGACTTTGTTCGGGTACATCTTGGCGATCTTGTGGGCGACAGCATTACCTGCCTCGTCGTTGTCTATTGACAGAACGATCTTGTCAAAGGATGACAGCCAATCGTGTACGTTTTCCCATAGCTTGCGTGAGGGTTTAGCTGATGGCAGTGACACCACAGGGTTTTGATACTTCGGGTTGTGCATCATCTGGTAGACAGACATTGCATCTAGCTCACCCTCTGTGATGGTCACAGTCTTAGATGTCCCTGCGTTCCATAGGTTCATGCCGAACAATTCGTCTGACTTAAAGCCATCCTTTGCGCGGAAGTCTTTAGGGAATAGGCGTGACTTGATACCACCTGATGGATACACGTAGTCCTGATACTGTTCTTCACCCTTACTGTCAAGGTACGTGTAGCAGTTATAGAATTTCATGGTGTCAGCTGTGATGCCACGGGTACCACGATAGATAGCTGTCATCTTTTCTAGTGGGACAACCTCTAAGTTTTTAAATGATTGTATTGCCATGTCCTCGTCGTCCCCTCGTTCCCAATACTCACAGCTAAAGCAATAGCCGTGACCGTCTGTGTACCGTGCCAGTGCATCACTTGACCCACACTCAGGGCAGGGTTCGTGCTTGACAAATGTACTGTCGCTATTCCTCGTCATCATATTCTATTTCTCCATCACCATCACAGACATCACATGTCTGCCACTCGGTGTCGATATAACCGATGTCCCTAGTAAAACCTTGGCAACGGTAAATGTCAACCTCTATTTCACCTCGGCCCCCACATTCTGGGCATTGCCGTGCGATTAATAAATCATCTGACAACATTTTTATTTTTCCTCTTGACAAGTTAGATTTTCTTCGTATAATAGGGCTGCGTCCTGCGCAGGGTATATACTACTAACAGTATAGTCATCACTGTCATAGATGTCAGGATCATGTTCATAGTCTTGTATGATTGTATCATGATCATGTTTATACCAGTATGTAAAGTATGGTAGCTGCATTAGAATGGTGGCTCCTCATTTTTATATTCAGGTTTCCAGACGACAAAGTCTTGTTGTTGTTTGTGTTGGTCTACAGGTTCTCTCTTATCATACTGAAACATGATAAACAAGAACTGTTCTATGGTATTACCCCACATTTTCTACGACCTTGAACTTTAGTTTATTATTGACAGCCTTTAGACCTGACATATAATTGTCAATAGTCCTTTGATTATTGTCCATATACCAGACGATAAGCTTGCCATCTTCGTCATATACTTCTAGTCTATTTGCCATATCCGTGTCTCCAATTCTTGAAACATTTCCAACAGTGATCCTTGCCTAGTACTTTGT
>Ga0255755_1000532_pt1 | contig 39886 bp, 26 predicted proteins | sample 011ome_18_FD_179955 | JGI IMG/M metagenome (GOLD analysis project Ga0255755, IMG submission 179955) | Coastal salt marsh microbial communities from the Groves Creek Marsh, Skidaway Island, Georgia - 011501BT metaG (version 2) | ecosystem: Environmental > Aquatic > Marine > Intertidal zone > Salt... | reverse complement strand
AATGATTACTCAAAGTCTTGGACATCATCATCATCATCATCATCGGCGAGGAGGAATACGACGAGGAGGAGGAGGAGAAAGAAATTTTCGTCGTCGTCGTCGTCCACAGAGTCTGACGATGAGAAGAAGAAGACGAAGTCCGAGGAAAATTCGTTAGCGAGAGTAGGAATAGAAACGAGGATGAAAAACGCGTCCGTGGGAGCGCTCGCGGCGTTAACTTTATCACTGGGAGGGAATCCAACGATGATGATGATGACACCATCAACATCAGTCGCATACGCCAGTACTGGAAATGGAATTGAAAACACGGCGAAGCGCACCGGGGATTGTTTGTTGCAAAACTGCAAAGCGGAGTTAGCGGGGTGCTTGGCTGACGAGAAGTGCGTGGAATCGTTGGCGTGCTTGAACGTGTGTTTCGGGAAACCGGACGAGGCGGATTGTCAGATTCGATGCGGGGATTTGTACGCGTCGCCGGCGGTGCAAAAATTTAACACGTGCGCGGTGACCAGGAACGCGTGCGTGGCGCAGAGACAATCGACGGGGGAATATCCGGTGCCTGATTTTGACGCGATTGAGACGAAAGAGAACGTCACCATCGACGATTGGACGAAGAAGAAGAGGTGGTACATCGTCGCCGGCTTGAATAAAGATTTCGACATTTTCGATTGTCAAGAACACTTCTTCGCGAAAGGCGACGACGATAAGATGTACATCAAAATCAATTGGAGAGTGAACAGGCCAAACGGACAATTTTACGAGAGAGGCGACGTGCAACGGTTTTACCAGGAGGACGATAAGGCGATTTTCTTGAACAGAGGGAACCCGGAAACGAAATTGCACTACCAAGACGATTGGATCATCCCGAAGGACGGTTTCTACGCCGACGAAGAGAAAGGCGTCGCGTTCGTGTATTACCGAGGCACGAACGACGCGTGGGACGGGTACGGTGGCGCCGTCGTATACGCGACTGAACCAACGTTACGGCCAGAATTTATTCCGCGCATGAAAGCTGCCGCGGAGAAAGTGAACGTCGATTGGAACAAGATGGTTATCACCGATAACTCGTGTAAAGCGCCCGAGGAAGTCAAAGTGACCAACATCGCCGATTTGGACACTTTGGGCGACGATGTGAAAGCGGTAGAGAAAGTTGTCGAAAGAGACGTGGAAAAGATCACGGAAAAACTGGTCGGTAAAGACGTGGAAAAAATTTTAGAATCGGACATCACGAAGATTGAGAAAGCTCTCGGCTCGGAAATCAAAGCGTTGGAAAGCAACCTCTTCCGCTTGGAACAAGCCACGGAACAGAAAATCGCCGGCCCGCAACGCGCGTTTGGCAACGAGGGCGGTAAAAACGACGTCGGTTTCGACATCAACCTGAAAAAAGCCGAGAAGAAACTCGTCGAGATTGAAAAAGAAGTCCGCCGGATCGACCCGGACACCAACGGGTTCGCTTACTATCCTGCTCCGGAAAGAAAATAATACTACTATAATAATAATAATAAAATAATCGCGCGATCGCATTTTGAACGCGACGACGACGCTTTCACGCTTAAATACTCCTCTCCGCTACTACTAACGAGAGGACCAACGTGTTGTTTTGTACCACATATAGATGATCAGAGAAGAAATACATTGAATACTTTCATCGCGCATACGAGTATGTTCGTACACCGAAGAAAAACACACACACAAACACACCAATACTCCTCTCTTCTTATTTAAAGCGTTCACGCATTTTTGGCACTTTTTTTGATACTTTTTTCTTCGGAGAATTGGCTTACTCAGCAGTTTCTTCTCATCCATACGGACAGAAACACCACTAATCTTTCTTCGCGCGGATAGAAAAAAATGTCAACTTTATCCTCGCGCGTGGGCCTTCGTGCCTCCACCACCACCCTCGCTTCCTTCCGAAAACACGCAAAACAATCAGTAGTCAACCCACACAGTAGCAATTTTAACAGCAGAAGAAAGTCTTTACTCGTCTCGAACGGCGCGACGATTTCCTTCGTCCGAGACTCCGTGGAAACATCCGTCCCGGACGTGAAACTCACAAAGTCGAGAGACGGAACGTCCGGGACGGCGTTTTTCACGTTCGAAAACCCGGACGTGTTCGAAAGCGCGACAGGGGACATCACGGGGATGTACTTGTCCGACGAGGAAGGCGAGATGACCACGGTGAGTTGTTGCTGTCTTTTGTATCATCTCATCGCGCGATGTGTTTCGTATCTTAAAACGTCAGACGTCATCGCTTCCCCGTTTGACTCAAAATCATCATCGTGTTCTCGATGTTTCCATCTTCGTCTCTCTTTCTGTCTCTCTCTCTGAACCCCCACTCTTCTCTAACAAACAAACTCTATTTAACTCTGATTTACGTGTGATGAATAACTTTACACAGGTGGACGTGAACGCGAAATTCGTAAACGGGAAACCGAAATGCATAGAAGCGAGATACATCATGCGTTCCTCCCAAGAGTGGGAAAGATTCATGCGATTCATGACGCGATACGCGGAAGATAACGGATTAGGATTTAACAAGACGTCGTAAGTGTACTTTGAAACGTAAAAGAAGAAGAAGAGAAAACGACGACGAGTGCACAGAAGAGAGAGAAAAGAAGTTTAATACGAATGAAAAGAGAGAGCGTTTAAGAAGGTTTGACGCGTGCGAGCGTCTTTGCGTATTGATACGTACGCTCTTTATTACTCGCGTCGAAACGAAACGAAACGACGTCACGAGCGCGTGTGTTAATGTCTCTGCTTAAACTCGAGGACGAAGAAAAGTGTTACATAATCCTAGCATCGAAACCACGAAAGAGATGAAACGTATGCTTTTCCTTTTAAAATCTTTGTCTTCTTTGTTGTCTTCTTTAACTTCTTCTCGCGTTCTTTTCTCTCTCTTCCGTTGTTTTCTTTCGCGAGACCTTCAGAAATCGGATTCTCTTCGCGCTTGAGTTATTCTACTCTCCTCGTCGTTGGTTTCGCATTTATGCCTATTCCGTTTCTCAGTGGTGCTTCGTCGAGTGTGCGTGCATTTTCTTTGTCTTTCTCTTTGTCTTCTTCTTGGAAAAGTTCTTCTTCTTCTTCTTCTTCCGTCGAGCGCGCGAGGACGACATCTCATCCGACGGGGAGGAAATCCACCCCGAGGTGGATTTCGCTCGAGACGACGATGTCCTCCTCCGGTGATGCGCAGCAAAAGAGAAACGAACAACGAGGACAAGAACAACAAAATCAGCGTTATTACGCGTATAAACTCGGTCTGACCGGATCGATTGGCTCTGGGAAATCCACCGTCGCGAAAATGTTCAAAGAACAGTTACAAGTCCCAGTGTTTGACTCGGATGCGGCGGTGCACGAGTTATACGAAGAAGGCGAAGCGGTGACGAAGATACGAGCGATATTCGGCGAAGACGTTGTGGATTCGGAAACGAGGAGTTCAATCGATCGGAAACGGTTAGGGGAGAAAGTCGTCGGCGTACCCGAGGAGATGGCAAAGCTGGAAGCTATCGTGCACCCGCTGGTGGAGGAGAAGCGGAGACGGTTCGTCGAGGAGTGCGTTCGTTCGAGGAGGAGGAAAGAGGAGGAGGAGACGAGCGCAGAAGACGCCGCCGACGAAACGGACGTGTTGGTGTTCGACGTGCCTTTGCTCTTCGAGAAGCAGTTGGAGAATACCGTGGATGGGATTTTAGTCGTTTCGTGTTCGTCGGAGACGCAAAGGGAGAGAGTGATGAATCGAACGGTTGGCGCGAGGATGAGTTTGGAGAAGTTTGAGAAGATTCGGGAGATGCAAATGCCGGACGAGGAGAAGAGGAAGAGAGCGACGTGGGTAGTGGATACCGAGAAGTCGTTGGAGGAGACGGAGAGAGATATCGAACGCATCGTAGATGAGATTAGGAGTAGTAAGAGAGGAAGCGGGCGGTAAAGCAACAAGTGCTAGAAGTAGATAGTCGTAAATGTATTTAACTATATTCTGAATTTATTTATACAAAATAATTAACTACGAGCTGCTTGCTTGCTTGTTTGCTTGTGTTGATGCTGTTGTTGTTGTTGTTTTTGTTGTACACGTGTTGTTCTGATACCTTCTATTGCTTATCCGTAAACATCGCTCGCACGTAATGGTTTAGATTTTCTTCCTCACACGGCGGTGGCGGTAAACGAATGTTCTTCGTTTTGGAATCCCCGCTATTGCTGGAGGGCGTTTTCCGGATGAGCGTGTGTGGTACATCCACGACGTCCCAATCTTCGTCTTCGTTTTCAGCGTTGCGATGAGGGCGGTTGACTTTCGATATTTCGTCGTTGTCGTCGTTGTTTTCCGGTACTCGCGTCAATTTCAAATTCTTCTCGAATTTCTTCGTCGGTTCGGCGACGAAGCTCCAGACGCTTTTTATCATCGATTTACTTTTATCCGCGAGTTGTCTCTTGCGGCTGCTCTTTCTGTTCTTCTTTTTCGTCGTCATCGTCGCTTTGGACTTTGCCGTGTTGTCGATGTTTCGTAATGAGGACGATATCACGACAACCGGTTCGAAACCTTCTTTGTTGTTGTCGTCGTCGTCGTCCTCGGACGAGAAAAGCTCTTCGCACGACATCGAAGACGACGAAGAAGATGCGCTCGAGCGGTAGTATAAATCCTGCAAACGTTTCCTTTCCGCGATTTCAACGAGCGCTTCAAACGCCACCAGTAATGAACAAAACGGACCGCCACGAGTGGCGTTGTTTGTATTTCCATTTAATTCTTTCATCAAGCGACGAGTGAAGTGATACTGATTTTCATCGTCATCGAAGATATCGCTCGTTACGAGTTCGGTAACTTCCGCGGCAAAGTGCGCGGTGACTATTTCGCACGATTTCTGTAGCAAACGCACGGCGCGGAGAAGGCGTTTCTTTTGCGCTCGCGCATCTTCTTCCTCCTCGCCGCCGACGCCACCGCCTTTTTTTGGAGCGGCTCGAGCGTAATACAGCGGTAATATCTCGCACTCGGGCGAGGCGATGTCACCGTACAAAACCACGTCTTCGTTTCCAAACGTTTTCCTAAAAAACTCATCCACTTTCACGGCTTCGTCGCGCGCGTAATCGTCGTCGTCGTCGTCGAAAGATTCCTTCCCGCCTCGCTCGAAATTCCTGCTCGAAGACGTTGTCGTTGAATCTAACGGCTTCCATATCTCCGTCGCGTTCGTCACGCCCGGCGTCGATCGATGGAGCGACGGGCAGAAGCTATATTTACCTAAAAGCGTGACGAATCTGTTCATCATCGAAAGCGTCGCGGCAATTTCGTTTTCGTTTTCAATTTTGTCGTCGCTTTTCTTGTTACTACTATTGAAAAGCACTTCGATGAACGCGTCCAAATCTTTGTTGTTGTCGTTGTTGTTGTTGTTGTTGTTCTGAGTCGATTGTTTCGAAGAGTACGCGAACGCGTCCACATCCGGTAAAAACTTTCCGTAACTGCTAATGCTGTCATTCCTTCCACGCACCTTCCTCTCTCCTCCGCTTTCCAACTCAAACACGTCCTTCACCTCTCCAAAGAGTCTCGAGCGTTCGCACCGCAACTCAAACTCGCAACTCTTCAATCGAATTTTGATCAACTCTCGAATATCTTCGTCTCTCCTCGCGTTCTCCTCTGTCTCTTTAACCGAAGAAGAAGAGAAAACTCCTCCAACCTTCTTCTTCTTCTTCGTCGCTCTTTTCTCCATCGCTCTTTTCTCTCTTCTCGCGCGTTCCTCTCGTTCGCGCACGTTCTTCTCCATCGCGTCGTTTCGACGCGTCTCCTCCTCCACCGTCTCTTTGAGCGCTTTCGCTCGCGCCGAATGTTTCTCAATCTCTCTCTCGAACAACAGTAATAACAACACCTTCTCTGTTGTCTTCTTCTCCTCCGCCTCTTCTTTTTCCTCCGCCTCTTCTTTTTCCTCCTTCTCGTAATAACAGTTCTCCTCTTTCCGGTTGTTCTCGTCGTCGTCGTTAAAAGTCTTTCTCGTCTTCATCTTTTCCTCCAACTGCGCTCGCAGTGTTTCTCTTCTCCTCGCTACGCTCGATAAACCTTTCTCCCTTTTTGCTCTCATCGTCGTGAACGTCGTTCTCAAAATTCTTCTTCTTATTATTTTCGGAGGAGAACCCCGAGGCGTCTGAAGAGGAGGATAAAACGACTCTAATCTCTTTCCAAGAAGAGAGAGATGACCGTTCTCACGAACGCAGAAAAGCACATCTTCTCCTCCTCCTCAAAATCATCATCAAAACACAAGAGAAGAAGTGTTAAAAAGAAGAACAGAAGAGAGATGATGAAGAAGAGAAGAACTCCTCCTCACGACGTTTTGGCAAAAACCACGCTGGAAAACAACTTATTCGTTTTTGAAAAAAGAACGAGAGAGAGAGAGAGAGTAAATAAAGAGCGTTCTGTTCTGTTCTTTTTTTTATGGTGCGTTATTATTCTCGTGTCATTTCGTGTTCCTTCTTGTACTTTTTTTGAGAGAGGAGAGAGAGAGAGAGTTGTTTCAACCAAAAAAAAAACAGACAAAACAAAAACGAGAGGAGTCACAAAATATCTCATCAATTTTATTATTCTTGTGGGAAGTTCTTCTCTTCATTAGTCTTGTCACATCATCGAAATTATTATTAAACTTCTCTCATCATTCAGAGAGTACTCTTTTCACACATCAAACACTCTCTGCTCTTCTTGTCTTCACGAGATAAAAAAGCAGAGAGAAGAGTTTCTCTCGCGAGGAGGATTACGCGAGACGAAAACAAAGGAGATTTTAGAGGAGACAAAAGACTTTTCAAAAGATGATGATGATGGAATCATTAACGACGACAAAACAGACGACGACGACGAAAGTCGACGATTCAAACAACAACAACAACGATTATTCAAATTCGTTCCGCGTGAACGAACTCATCCTCGCCCTGAAAGATGGATTCCTCTACCCGGCGAAAATCATCGACATGAGACGTTTAGAAGATGGAAGCTCCGGGGTGCTCATTCACTACCAAGGGTGGAACAAAAAATACGACGAGTGGGTGGAAGAGAAAGAAACGTGCAGGAAAATGAACGAAGAGAACACGAGAGAACAGAAAAGGTTACTCGAGGAAGATAAGGAGAAAAGGAGGAAAGCGAATGAAAAGACGACGATTCAGATTCAGATTCAGACGACGAAGAGCGGCGGTAAAAGTAACAACACCGCGGCGGCGGTTGGGAACAACAAGAACAAGAACAAGAACGACGACGAGGTATTAAAGAGGAAGAAGAACGCGACGACGACGAAACGCGAGAAAAGCCAATCAACCGGGAAAGACGGTAAGAAAAGTATTACTAAAGAGAGTAATAGTAATACTATTTTTAATACGAGTAGTAATAAGACGACGACAACAGGCGGCGCGAAGAAGAAAGCGACGAGCAAAGGCGAGGGCGAGCAACAGCGGGAGCCACAACAACAACAACAACAAAAGCAAAAACGAGACTTGGTGGATGCCGCGGCGACAAAAGCGGTTTTAACGACGAAAGAAGAAGACGAATCGGAAACAAATAATGCGACGACGAAAAAGAAAGCCGCACCAAGCGGTGGTCGGCCATCGAAGAAGCAAAAAAGTGAAGCAAAAACCGCCTACGAACAGAACGCGCCGCCGACGACCAACAAAGGAAGGAAAGGCGCCGTCGTCAACGCGACGAACAACACCAACAAGAGAAAGAACGCGGCGGCTTTGGAAAAAGGGGCCCCGGCGAATGCTGCGAGTAAAGAGAAAAAGAACGCGAAGAAAGATACGGCGGCGGCTCCAACGACGAACGCGAAAAAGCAAAAGCAGGAAAAAGAAAAGACGGAAACGGAAGAACAACGAGACCGGCAAGAACAAGAACAACAACAAGCGCCTTTGAAACCAAAAGTGAAAGTCATCTTGGCGACGGCGTTAAAGAAAGAGCTCATCAAACAACACGAAGCGCTCGCGCACAACCGCGTCCTGAAGCTCCCGAGAGAACCCGCCGCGCATACCGTCCAAAGTCTCTTCTCCGATTACGAAGTCGAAGCGATCGCGAAAGCTCGAACGCCGAAACAAATCGAACGCGCGAAAGAAATCGTCGCCGGTCTCAAACGCTACTTCGACGCCGCCTTGCAAAAAGCTTTACTCTACGAAAAGGAGAAGAAATACTACGACCTCGCCGTCGCGAAGAACGACGCGTTAAAATCCAAACCCGCCTCGGAAATCTGCGGCGCGGAACACCTCCTCCGCTTATACGTGAAACTCCCGGATTTCATCCCGGTTGAAGCCTTCGTCGGCGAAAAAGGCGAAAAAGAGGCGCAACTCATCGGTCACCAACTCGGCGAAACGTTGCGATGGTTGCAAAAAAGATCCCACGAAGCGTTCGACGGCGCGTACGTGGAAATAGACGAAACGAGCGGGAAAGTCATTCGAGAGATTCGAAAAGGCGCCGAGGTGGACGACGACGACGACGACGACTTTGATGAAGATGGCTTTGAAGAAAAAGAACAACAACAAAAAACGACTGATAATAAAGCTGCTGGAGTTTTAGAAGAAGAAGAGAAGACGGAAAGGGCTACCATTGATTTTCCGTAGTTTAACTTTATCGTTTCAGTATTATAAATACACTCTCTCTGAGAGTACTTCTGCACAACGAAAGAACAACTCTAAAAAAAATACGACTGACTGCGATGCTTTTTTGCTTTTTTTTTCTTTCCTCAAACAAAAGAAGCAAAAAAATTTCAGCCGCCACCTTGCTTTTCAGAGTCATCATTTTTAGTCAGACACACACGCGTTATAAACGCACACGCATAAAGTTACATCACCACTAAAGCAACGAAGAAGAAAGACAACAAGAACAAGAACAACAAGAAGAAGAAGAAGAAGAAGAGAATCGTTTATTAAAAAAGTCCTAGTTTCCGTGTTGTCGTTTAAGAACAATCGCAGAAGAACAACAAGAATAAGAAAGAACAAAAATGGGCAAAAAAGCGAAAGGGAAACATCGTCTGGACAAGTTCTATTACTTAGCGAAAGAGCAAGGATTCCGCGCGCGTTCGGCGTTTAAGTTAGTTCAACTGAACAGGAAGTATGATTTTTTATCCAGCGCGAAGGCTTGTTTGGATTTATGCGCAGCTCCAGGCGGGTGGCTGCAAGTGGCGCAGAAGTACATGCCGATGCAATCGACCATCGTTGGGATCGATTTAGCTTCGATAAAACCCATACGCGGATGCACGACTTTAGTGGAAGATATCACGACACCGAGCTGTCGAGCGGCGATTAAACGGGTCACGCCGGATGGTTTGAAGTACGATTGCGTGTTACACGACGGCGCGCCAAACGTCGGGGGCAACTACGCCAAGGAAGCGTATTCGCAAGCGGCGCTGACGTTGGACGCGTTGAAATTGGCGACGGAGTTTTTAACGTTGGACGGTTGGTTCGTGACGAAAGTGTTTCGGTCGCAAGAGTATCACGCGTTGTTATACGCGTTTCAGCAGCTGTTTAAGAAGGTGGAGAGCACGAAGCCGGTGGCGTCGAGAGACTCGTCGGCGGAGATTTTCGTCGTGTGTAAAGGGTACTTGGCGCCGACGAAAATTGATCCGAGGTTGTTAAAGGCGGAGTATTTATTCGCGAACGTGGAGGATGGCGGACAAGGTAACAAAGGAGGACAGCAGAACAGGGACGTTTTGAAGGTGGAAAAAGCGAAGCGAAATCGAAGCGGCTACGAGGACGGGTTACATTCGCTGTATAAAGAGACGTACGCGGAGAATTTTATCACAAACGAGAAACCGGCGGAGATGTTAGGGATGTACCACTGTTTTATTTTAGACGGTGGGAAAGGAAAGAAAGGAACGAACGTGGTGCCCCCAAAGGATGGATTTATGGATTTAGACGCGTGCGAGGAGACGAACGAGGAAATTCGGACGCTCTTTCGAGACTTGGGCGTTTTGAACAAGAGCGATTTTAAGATGTTGTTGAAGTGGCGTTTGCAAGTGAGGAAACGGTTAGGTATGGAGGATAAGAAGGTGAAACCGAGGACGACGACAAACGCCAACGAGGACGAGGAGGACGAGAATAATGAAAATAAAGCGGCGGTGCCCGAGGACGAAAACGAGCGCTTGCTGAGCGAAATGGAGGAATTGCAAGGAAACATGGACGCGGAGGCGAGAAGGAAAAAGAAAAAGCAGGCTAAAATGAAACAGAAGGATAGAATACGCGCGCAGTTAGGATTAAAAGGAGACGGCGAAGCCATCGTGGCGGAGGAAGATTTATTCTCTTTGGTTCGATTGAAAACAAAGGTGCGTTAGATTGCGCATCGCCGCCGCGCGCGAGCGTTTGTTTTTTGTCTCTTTCGATTTCTCTCGTTTTTTTCTTAACGTCTCTCTCTCTCTCTCTCTCTCTCTCTCTGTATGTATTCAAAAGCCGGTGAAGATACTCGCTTACTCACTTGAGCGGCGTTAGAACCCGCGTAAACTGAAAACCTTATGCAAAAACATGCCGTTTACCCATCTGAGGCTTTTTTTCTTTCTTTTTTTCGTCGCTCGCGCGCGACGCGTTGTTGGTAGTAAATATAGTTTTACGCCAAACTGACCATTTTCTTCACCCACCAACAAAAAATAGGAGGATGTCGATACGGTCGCAAACCAAGCCGCTCCGTCTGTGCCGGCTGACTATTACGAAGACTCTGACTCGGAACTGAACGCGGCTCGCAGAAGACAAAACCGATACGACTCTGAAGACTCTGACGCAGAAAATGACGTGGAAAACGACACGTCGCGGCTAGACTCGAGTTTAGACGCTTTGTACAAACAGTACAAAGAAAGGCAAAAGAAGAAAGGCCGGTCGGTTGGAGAAGGCTCGAAAGGATCCGCGATGAGACGCGATAAGAGGGCGACGTTAGAAGGCGAAGGCGATGGAGAGCTTGGCTCGGATGATGACGAAGACGTCGATGAGAGCGATGAAAGCGATAGCGAGGAGACTGGTTTCGAGGAAGACGACGACGCGCCGTTGGAATGGGAGAAGAACGAAGACGTAGAAGGCGAAGAGAAGAACAGGAAGAAAAAAACGAAGGAGGATAAAAACAAAAACAATCTGATCGTCGAGTTCGACCCGAGCAAAGTGAAACCAAACTCAAAGGCAACCGTCGATCGATGGTTTTCCAACGATCTTTTTTCGGAAATTGAAAAAACAACCTCCGCAGCGACGAGCGGCAAGGCGGCGGCGGAAAAGAAAATAACAAAGACAACGAGGGAAGAAGCAAAAGAAGAGAAAAATATGATGAAGAAGAAACAAAAGAAGAACGACAAAGACGATGTCGTCGTTGATGAAGACGAAGACGATTACGAAAGTCTACGGGAACAAGCGAGAGCGAGGAAACTGGAGAAGGCGAAAGAAGCGGCGAAGATTGCCAAGGAAGGTGAACTGAAAAGTAAAAAACAACAGGATAAACTCGATAAGAAGCGAAAGAAAACGAGTGGTGGTAAGAACGGAAATGGTGACGACACGACGTACGATTCAGGTTCAGACGATGTGGACGTCGGACGTAAAAGACGAGCGCTGCGTGCCGAGGCGGCGGCAGATGATTTACATATTGTTCCCAGAGGAAACGATGACGATGCTCGAGAGAACGACGACGACGACGACGATGATGATGATGATGACGACGACGACGTATCTGATAGAGGCGTGGGAAGAAACGCGAAAGGAAGTCGTCAGCGCGTACGCGCTGATGGTTCTGATAGCGATGAATCTACAGACGTCGACGAACTCTCGGATGGCGCCCGAGCCGAAATCCTCGCCATTAGCAAAAAAATGCTTCGAAGAAAACAACGCGAAGAAATCATCGAAGACGCGTACAACCGGTACGCATTTGAGGACGATCCGAGAGACTTGCCTGATTGGTTTGTCGACGACGAGCGAAGATTCATGAAAGCGGAACCGATTTACGATCAGAGCGACTACGAGGAAGCTCTCGCGAGCGTCTCCATTAAAGTTGACGAACGGTCGATCAAAAAAGTCGCCGAGGCTAAATTGCGAAAGAAAAAACGCGCCAAGGATAAAATGAGCGAAGCTCGACAACGCGCGGGCGCCATCATGGATCAAGACGATATTCCTGACGTTTCGAAAGTTCGAGAAATTGAAGCAATTTACGCCAAAGCGAATAAACTCGCCAACGGCCGCAAAAAGCAAATCAAGCACGTGGTGGCGAGGAAAATGCATAAAGGCAACGCCGGTGGACCGTCCGTAGATAAGCGCATGCTCGCCGATCGACGAGGTCAAAAAGCTGCCATGAAAAGAGGCGGCGGTGGAAAGGGAGGAAAGAAAGGCACGTCGCCCGGTTCCTCGATTGGAAAGCCGAAGAAGAGTTCTCTGAGAAAGAATCGACCTCGGCGGTGATTTCGTTTTTTTAATACATTATTTAGAGGGATTTTTTACGACACGTGTGTAGTAAATACACCGCACTGTAGCGGCGTTTTTATCGCTACGTTATTACAGCTCATTCATCGTCAAGGAATAAAAGCGAACGCGTACATACTCACCCTAAGTAAAGCTTCGTCTCTTCAATCCTGCGCAGCATTTTTTCAAAAAATTTCGCGAGCTTTTTTTCATTTTTTTTTTCAAAATTCTTCAAAAGGACTGTCCTCCCTCTCTCGTCGTCTTTTTCCGACGACAACTACACGAGAATGCGCTTTGACGAAGACGAAGACGATGAGTACGACGACGAGAATACTCACAGAGGAGAGAATTTTATAAACGGTGGTGGTGGTGGTGGTGCGTTCATTGCGGCCTCCTCCCCGTCGTCTCTTCTCCTTCGTCGTCAATCCGACGAAGCAGAAGAAGAAAGAGGAGGAGAAACGATGTCGACGAAAGCGATGATGAGCGGCGAGAAAAAAAGCAACAACAACAACAACAACAACAGTGGTCGTCTCTCCGAATACAACTTGCTCGATTTAGTCGGCGAAGGATCGTTCGGGAAAGTGTACAAAGCGAGAAAGAAGTTCACCGGTGAAACGTCCGCGATTAAGTTCATCGCGAAGAAAGGAAAAACGGAACGAGATTTGAGAAGTTTAAGACAAGAGATTGATATTTTGAGAGTGTTGAAACATCCGAACATCATCGCCATGCGAGACGCGTTTGAAACGGAACACGAGTTTTGCGTGGTCATGGAATACGCGCAAGGCGAGTTGTTTGAAGTATTGGAAGACGATAGGACGTTGCCAGAGCTAGAGGTGAAAGCAATCGCTCGGCAGTTGGTGTCCGCGTTGCATTATTTGCACACGAATAGAGTCATACACAGAGATATGAAACCGCAGAATGTTTTGATTGGAGCGAATAAGGTGGTGAAATTGTGCGATTTTGGGTTCGCGCGATCGATTCGATCGCAATCTATGGTGATGACATCGATTAAAGGAACGCCGCTGTACATGGCGCCAGAGTTGGTGCAAGAGCAGCCGTATAATCACACCGTAGATTTGTGGTCGCTGGGAGTTATTCTGTACGAGTTATTCGTCGGGAAGCCGCCGTTCTTTACCAATAGCATTTACACTTTGATTCAAAAGATTGTTCGAGACCCTTTGACGTGGCCGGAAGATATGAGCGCGGAGTTTAAATCCTTTTTGAGAGGATTACTAAATAAACGACCGAGCGAACGGTTGTCGTGGCCGGCGTTGTTGGAACATCCGTTTGTGAGGAAGAGCGAGTACGACGACGAACACGAACACGATGACGAACACGAACACGAACGACAGCAACAACAGCAGCAGCAGCAGCAGCAACAGCAACAACAACAACAACGCGGAGAAAGAGAGGCGGGTGATCAAGAGGAACGACGAAGAAGAGCGGAGGAGGTTGAGAACCGGTTGTCTACGGGAGCAAAGACGACGACAACGACGACGGCGGCAGTAGCGACGCACAACAGACGTCCGTTAGCTTCCACGCCGCAAGGTGCGACGAGAACGACAAACGCCGCTACGACGACGACGACGACGACGACGACGACGAACAACAACAAGATGCCAATAGTTAGACGAGGTGGTTTACCTCGTAGAGAAGATGTGCTCGCAGGAACAGCGACGGATGGCTATAGCACGCCAAAAATACCGGCGAGAAGACCACCGCCGTCGACTACGCGAGGCACAGCGGTTACTGCGGCTACTACTACTACTACTACTACTGCTGCTGCTGCTGCTATTGGTGGTGCTGCACTTATCGGCGGAGTGGTTTCGGGAACGACGCCACGAACAGCAACGGCTGGTGAGATGCCACAACGCCACGCGTCGAATACTAATCTTGCGATTGAAAGTCAGCACGGGCATGGTGTAGACTCGGCTTTACTTGAATGCGAACTTAAATCGCGCACGGAAGATGGCGCCGCGCGTTTGCGACGAGATCGGACGGCGATTAAAGTTATTTTAGCGGCTTTGCAGCCTCCTCGAAGCGCGCCTGGATCAAAATTTAATATTCTCGCGCTTCTATCGCCAGGGAGTGAGCGCGAAAGAGGAACGTCTGCGCATACTGAACCTGGTATCGACGACGCGCCGTCTTCCAGTGGTTTGAGTAATCACGCGAGCAACGCAAATGGTCCAATGCCAAAGTTGACGAGTTCTTTAGTAGATGCGGTGTCTGCTCTGAGAACGCTTCGAAATATCGTGTGCGTTTCGAGCGCGAGTTTAGCAAAAGTAGGTGGCGATGCCAGTGGTGCATTAGCGAGAGATGCTCCCGGCGCCGCGTTATGGACCGTGCGGGCCATCGCAGCGATGTGGAATCCAGTAAACGAAACAAAGGACGACGCGCAAATGCGGGAAAAGTACGTTGCCTTTGAAATCGAACGCGAGGAAGCGTTGCAACTCGCTTTGAACGTCGCGACGCTACTTGCGAGCGGATCGGGCCCTTCCCCGTGGTGTAATGTCGGATTGGCAAACTATTTACGCGCTTTAAGCGAGTGTTTGGTGAGTTTTGAACTGCGTCGAAATAACGACGATTCAGGCCACGACGAAGACAAACTTCGCCTTCGTCTGATCCAATCGAAGCTCGAGACGCAGCACTTTGCTCGGGTCGCCGTCACACGCGCCATCGATCTCGCCTCAAAGCGCGGTGAAGGTCAGGAATGCGTCATGGCACTTTCAAAGCTCCCGAAACCAACGTTTTGCGAAAGTTTAATCGCGCATTTAGCATCGTCGTTTAGTCAGCTCGAACGCGATTTACTCGAAGAGCAAGCGAAAAGCGCGCAAAAGAAAAAAGACAGAGAAAGTGGCAAAGAGTGCAATAATGCTCAAAATGAAAACGACGAGCGCAAACGACGCGCCATATTCAAACGAAGAGGCGAGGCTGTCGGCGACGCTTGCGATGCCTTGTTGAAATGTTCTTCGTGTTACGCGCCGGTTTCGATTACACTCGTCGCGGACTCATTCGTTCGATACGGCGAACGCATGGGCGCATTCCAAGCACTCATTAAAGCGTCGTCAAATTCAACATACTGTGGATTTCTCAGTCTCTCTGGGTGTCGTATCATTGGCGCGTGTTCGAGGGCGTCGACAGCTTTTGCTGACAAGGCGCTCGAAAAAGATGCGTTGATGCGCTTCTCGACGAGATTGATTAAATTAGTCGCACGCGCTTCCGAGTTGTCCAAGGGAGTGACGCTATCATCATCTCTCGAAACTAAAAGTGCAATCATGACTAAGTTACGTCCAGTTGCAGACGGTATCGCAGCTGTGGCGTACGCGTTACATCCGTTGGCGAAGGAAAATTGCGAGACTGCGCATCCGGCGGATTTTCTTTGCGACTCTGGCGTCGCGGAGAGCTGTTGCGACGCGATGGAGATTTTCTCCTCGTTTTCAACGTCGATTGTGGCGACGATAGCTCGGACGGCCCCAGGCTCCGACGCGTCTTCAAAAGCGATCGAGGAGTATAAATCCTCGCAGCATCTTGCGATTTTCTCCTTACTCAACGTTTTGCGGTTACCGCTGGCGTTCATCCCGACGAAAGGCTCAAACGCAGAAAAAGTTGGCGCCGTGGCAAACCGTAAATTCATGACAGTATTGAAGGAAAAAAATGTGCTCGGAACTTTGTTGAAGTGCGTGAAGTCGATGAAGACAGATCTGGAAATGCGCGCGTTAAGAAAATATAACGGGAACGGTAACGAGAACGAGGAGGAAGAAGTAGAAGAAGTGGAAGAAGAAAATAACACGACCAAAAACAAAGCGAATAGCAAAAAGAACAAAAAAGCAGCGGCGGTTGATACTGCTAGTACTAGTAACAGCAGTGAAGCGCATTCTTTATCGAGTGCTATTAGTTTAATTTCGCGTCTGGTCGTCACCGGCGGCGATGTCTTCAGCAACCAGTTCATCGAAGCGAAAGGATGCTCGGCGTCTCTCAGCGAGTTTGCGCTTTCGCAATCTTCGTTTGCGTCCTCGTTGCTGAACATTAAGCAGAAATCTATTAAAGTGGAGTTTGCGAACGAAGCAACAACCATTGTTGATTGGACTATGATTCTCTCACAGCTCGCCAAGAGTAACGAGAGTCGGTACGAAAATGTTGGCGAGGCAAACGCAACTTTTCATTTAACAAAGTTGCTTCGACACGAAGATTTCAACGTGCGCGCGCGCGCAGCGAACGCACTCGGTAACCTTTGTCGCCACTCGGACTATTTTTACGCATCATTTAAGAAGTATGGGACGGTCGGCGCGCTGATTGATCGTTTAAACGCAGACGAAAAAGAGGAACCCTCTGCGTTGGTTCGAAAGTTTGCCGCTTTCGCCATCGGGAACGCCGGGTTTCACTCCGATTATCTCTACGATGATTTGCGACGATCAATTCTCCCACTCGTGAGGAATATAGGTAATCATTACGGGTCAACTTTTGGTGTTGGAAGAAAAGATGAGAACGATGGGAAAACGAGAAGCAACGCCGCGGCGGCGCTCGGAAACTTGGCGAGAAACGGCGATGCTCTCATCGCAGACTTGCTTGCGAACGATGTGCCCAAGGCGCTAATTTTACTCGCCAAAGAGTACGCTTCAGAGAAGAGTAGCAGTAAAAAGAGTAGCAGTGTAGGAGATAAGCAAACGCCCGCGCATGTTGCGCTCTTTTCGCTCGGAAATCTCTGCGCGCACGAAGAGTGCAGATCGGCGCTGATAAAATTAGGGGTTCGAAATGCTCTGCAGCAATCGCGCACGAGCGAGGACGAATTGCTCCGAAAATACGCTCTGAGAGTGTTAGCGAAACTAGAAAATTCTTAATAGTGATTGAGATAGAGAAACATCATTCCTTATTTTTACACAACGATAACTATATATAATCAGTCACTATCGTCCTCATCTGCATTCTCTTTTGGCGTGAATGCCGCGCGCATTGCATTTTCCAACTGTTGATTAATATCTTCATTTTTATGCGCCTCGTCCGCCTCGGTGGTTTGGAAGACTTTGCCTAACACGGACAACGCCTCGCAACGCTTTTTTCTCACTTCTTTCTTCACGCTCTTATCGTGACAAACTTTATCACACACCGATCTAAGTGTCGATTCAATGTCGAGCGCAGAAACGTTCCAAAGTGCTTCTAAAATGTGCGGCATGACGTCTTTTTGATGCTGCGCGCGTCGCTGCATTATTTCAGCCTCTGTCAACGGCGGTTTCTTCTTCGTTTCCTTCCCTTCTTGCTCTTTAGCGATATTCTCGGCAATTTTCCCGTCTCTTTCGCCAGCGCTCTTTTCAATTTCACCCTCTTTTCCTTTTCCTTCTTCTTCCTTCATGTATCCCTCCTCTTCCTCGGCGATTTTCTTCACCGTTCCAAACGCGCCAAACGCGGCTTTCATCGCGCTGAACTGTGTTTTCGTTCTGTTTGTATTTTGCTCCATGGCGGCAAAGTTTGAACGAACCCCTAAATCCGCCCACGTCCCAAAACCAGCCACGGGATCCGTCAACACTTGCTCCGCTTGCTTCTCGTACACGAATCCAATCTGTTTCAACATTTTTGGTCCGTGAGAAGCGTTGGCTAAACTCTGCGCGATTGGTTTCATTTGCGCTTCAAACTTTTCCAGAGCCGCTTTTTCGCGCAGCTTTTCCTCCTCTTCTTTTTCATTCGTCTTATCAGCCGTTAAAGTCGCAGTCGGTGTGACCATAGCGCGAGCCGACGTAGCGTACCCATCCAAAATAGCAGCCAAATTAATCGCTAATCGAACAATTCTTCGGTCTTGTAAAATCCGCGTTTCATCTCTCGTCAAATCGCTTCCGCCTTCGGCCATGACTGCCATTTGCAGTTTCCCGACGAACATTTCCATCTGGTCCGACCCGAACAATGCGGCAAAAAACGCCGACGCGTCTATCACGGGTATATCACCTAATCCATCTTTCCCTCTTGAATCGTATTTTTTCCTCAACTCTGGATCGGACAACACTTGGTACGCCTCGCCGACTTTTTGAAACTTGTTGTGCGCGTCCGGGTCGTCGGGATTTTTATCCGGATGTAACTTCCTCGCGAGTTCGTAATACGATTTCTTAATCTCCGCCGACGAAGCAGTCGTTTCAACTTTCAAAATCTCGTAATATTGCGTCTCTTTAACTTGCTTCCCTCCTCCGTTTCTATTATTATCATTACTATTATTATCGCTATTACCTCCTCCCATACTCTCGTTGAGTACTCCGTTGAGCCCGATGCCGCTTCTACCTTCACTCATCGCCCTCTTCCTCGCCTGCTCATATATATCCTCGTCCGTCGATTGCGCCAACCAAATCCCATCTCGCACTAAATCTTCATCCACCCACTCTCTGGTGTGTCGATTCCACCTCTTTCCGTCATTCGCCGCCATAATCGCCTCGGGCGTATTCGCCACGCCGCGACAAATTTGCGTCACTCCGACGCCGGCGCCGACGACGGGTAAAACCACCGCCGCCGCCAATCCGGCGCCTAAACCTTTGAAAAACCCACTCGCACCTTCCGCTTTAGCGCCGGCAATCGGTGCCGCAATCAACGCCGCTGCTCCAGCTAACGCGCCTTTCCCCACGGATTTCAAACCAGAGTTTAAGCCGCTCGCGGCATCTTTCGGTCGTCTCAATGAGAAGAAATCGTTGAAATCGACGCTTTCCGCTTGCTTGGAAAGCGTCGCGGACATTGCACCATTACCACCGCCATTACCACCATCATCACCACCGATTAACGCGAGTTGCATGTGGTTCAGTAATTCTTCCGTCGTCGAAGTTTTTGGTTGTTGTTGTTTTTGTTTTTGTTGTTGATTACTCGAAGAAGAAGAAGAAGAAGAAGAAGAAGAAGAGGTGCCTCGTTGTTGTTCTTGTTGTTGAAATGCGCTCATCTCTCTCTTCTTTTTCTTAAACACGAAGAAGAAGCAGCGCAGTTTAAAGAGCAAAGAGCGAAACTAAGAGCGTTCGTTCGAGCAAACAGCGCGCGTTGTTTTGTTTCGAGAGAAAGAGAGTAAAAAAGAGAGTTCTCGAAAAGCGACTAAATGCTCTCGTTTTTCGCACGACTGCTCTACTCTTCAATGAAGAAGAAGAAGACGAAAGAGAGAGAAAAGAAGAATGAACTTTTTTAAAACCCTAAACGTAATGTGCGGAGACGCTCAAAGAGGGAAGGAGAGTGAATGCAAATTATGCATTATTACCTAATACTAATTTCTCTTAGTACGCGTGATAAAAGTAGCATTCTTAGAGTAGTTTTATTGAGCTACAAACAAACAGACACAACAAAAGGTTTCAAAGAAGACAAAGAAGAGCACGAGACGATTACGAGGATGATGATGATGAGGAGCGAAGGAACTCGTGTTATTCCTTTGAGTAAAAACGGAACGAGTCAACTTCATCCTCGTTCTCATCCTCATCCTCGTCGGGTAATAATGGGGATAAAAAAATCAACGAGGCTTGCCCCTCGCGGCGCGTCGTCTTCTCCCTCGTTGAAGAAGAACGAGTCTCACGACGCTTCGTCTGAACCAGACGTCCTCATCGTCCAATCGAAGAACAAAAGAATAATGTATTCCACGACGAGAGAAATAAACGTCCAAGAGGTTTCTGATTTGTGCGATAAAGTTGGGTGGCCGAAACGACCGGAGGAGAAGCTGAAAATCGCTCTGGAGAATTCGTTTTTAGTCGCGCAGATGTACGTTTGTAGTAGTAGTAACAATAGTAATAATAATAATAAAGAAGAAGAGGAAGAAGAAAAATTAATAGCGACGTGCAGAGCGACGTCTGACCACGCGTTCAACGCGTGTTTGTGGGATATAATTGTCGATCCAGAGTATCAAGGTCAAGGGTTAGGGAAGGCGATTGTGTCGCACTCGATACGCGCGCTGTTGGCGAGAGATGTGGCGAACGTGACGTTGTTCGCGGATAAAGATGTGGTGGAGTTCTATGAACGGTTAGGGTTTGTGACCGATGCCGACGGCGTGAAAGGGATGTTTTTGTATCCAAACGTAGAAGGTGAGTAGAGAGAGAGAGAGAGTTTGAAAGTGTAGTTTGTGTCTGTTTCGTAAAGCGTGCAAATGTATTACAGGAAGATGATTTCTCAATCAATCAATCAATCAATCAATCAATTTCTATGTACTCAACTTGTGGTGGTGGTGCTATTGATGCGTTCGTTCTGCCGTCCCTTTCGATGCTTTCTTTCAAAGGAATTGGCGTTGGAGATTTAGCTAATAAACGTTTTCGCTCCCGCGCCTCTTCGCTCGTTTTCTGTTTCTTCACCAAGTTTTCCAAATCCGCCACTTCGGCGGGTAACCTTTTGAAAAAGTCTTGGATGCGCGCAGAAGACGAGACGCTTTTATCGCGGACATTTGACTTTTTCGAAGCATCGTCGGTGGCAGCTGCATTAGATGCGGCCGCAGTCAACAAAGGTGCGGTCTTTTTGTTCTTCCCGGGCGCGTTCTCCTCGTCTTCAAAATCGTCCCAGTTCAAGAAACTGGTTGTTTTTTTATTCCCGGAGGATTTGAAAAAGTTCTTCATGGTTTTTTGCTGCGTCGTCGCTTTCTTGTACGAGAATGGATCAATAGGCGTCACGTCGTCTTTTTTCAACGACATGCGACCTTTAATTTCCGCGCCTTTTTTCTTTTTTTCCTCCCAATTTTTCTCGGCGGCAGCGACGACCAGCGGGAGTAATTTTTCGGGATATCGAATACCAACTATCTCGAACATTTCGTCAGTTCCGTTGTTCGTTTCGTTTAACGAAAAGTCCTCGGGGTTTTGTTCTTGTTGATCGCTTCCGTTTGAATCGGGGAGTAACGCCGCGACGGCCGTCGTCTGCGCCTCTTCTTGTCGCTTCTTAAGGTTAGTTTCCACGCGTACGACGCGCATGTGTCGGTCACGGAAAAGAACACTCGACTGATGTCGTCGCAAAACTGTTTCGAGCTCTTTCCACATGGTCACGACGGCACCGTTGACGATGCAGCATCGCTCAGCTCGACTTCCATAATCGCAATGTATACCGCTTTGGGCGTTTTGGCACTTCCCGTAATGTTTGCAGCCGAATTCGGTCTTGTCGTACATAAAATCCCACTCTTCTTTGGCTTTAGATTCAATCCACCACCCGGGGTCTTTGTCTTCGATTCGAGTGTTGTCTGCCATGAAATCGAAGCGATTATGGTTGGGTTGAACTCTCCCCATATTCGGTCTGTAAATTTCTACTTCGAGTTCATCGGTACCAGGGGCTGTGAACACTAACATAATTTCGCGCCTGCCGTACCACTTTTTCTTTCTGAAATAAAATCCATCGCGGGGGTATCGCGAACCGCTCGTTTTGTACATCTCAAAGGCTTGATCCCAAGATAACCCACGATCGGAGACAAAGTTGGACTTAAGTAGGCGAGCACCGTGAAACGGTTCTGTGAGAACAACTTGGTTGGCTTTGCCATCGAGCGCGACATGTTGACCGCCGAGTTGATTCACTCCCTCGGTATAACTACCTTCAAGTTTCGCGGCATTTATCACGGCGTGGAGCGTATCTCCGAACAATCCAAACAGAATATTTTGACGAAGTACCGGGACGCCGAGTAACCTATTTAAGAATCTGCGCACGTTGACCGCACTAACAGTAATCAAAGATTTCTCACCACCTTTCTCGCCGAGCTCGAGAACAGCGCGTGAAAGTTCCACGTAAATATCTCTCAGCGATTTACCGCTCTCAATTGTTTCTTCAGAAATCTTACGTTGGTATTCGTCGTCACTCAACCCGGCGTGTTTCCAAACACTTTGCAAGGAAACGCCCGTCGGTAATTTGAAATCGAAAGTATCGTTGTCGACCTGCGCGTTGAGCGCATCAAACATAATTTGCAAAGATCGTTTCCCGAGGAAAGAGTCCACGTTACCATCGCTCAAATCGACACCAGTCGCCGCGCGTCGATCGCCGCGGGTGAGCGCGCCGAGACTTTGCAAACGTCTCGCGACAGCAGATACAAAGCGCCGTTCACCCCCAATATCAGTTGAGACCATAACATATAACGGGCCCTGTGCTTGATTCGAGCGATGCGACCGTCCAAGTTGCTGGATTGCTTTATCCGCAGCCCAGGGTAATTCAACGGTGATGTGCACGCGACGCCTCTGGTTCGGCACTTTCTTGCTCGCGTGCAGTGAGATTCCCGTCGAAGCTGCATCTGAAATGATGGCAACCAATTTACTCCCCTCCATAAACCACTTGGCTTCTCGAATATTGATGCTATCCATTTCCGATGCGAACTTGTCCTTGTTGTTATTACTCGCCGATGCGAGTAAATGCCGCCCGTCGTCCGAGACTGGTGGCACCGCAAATCTTGGTTCGTACGTCAGTCCAGATTCTTCACCAATCGAGTGTCGCACCATTCTGGCACGCCTGCCTGTCATCTCGGCTACTTTCTCGACGCCGCCGAGTTTATCGATTAAGTCGTCGAGGAAATTAGGGGGTAAATCCAGCTCTTCTACGCGCTTTAAGAGCGCTTCTTTGACCTTGTACGCTTCCTCGTGCGTTCGAGGACCGGTGATAGTTCCGTCTGCTCTTTGTTTCCAACCATCCGGAAGATCGGCGACGGGTAAGAGTTTCACCGCTTCTTGCTCCTCAGCGGTTCCGTTCGATTTGCCATTGACGTCCGTCTTGAAGTGTTCCATAATGAACTGTCTCAAAATTTCTTGCGTCGTGGAGGTTGGGACATCGCTTTCGAATCCGTATTGTAAGTTCAAACGCGTATCTTGCGCTTCGCCGGTTGTTTGGAGACCGATTAAAGCGCACTCGCCTCTTTCTAAAGCTTCCTCAACCTCCTTGACGACGAACGGGATTTTGAAGCTCACGCATAACAACTTGAAGAATCTTTGATGCGCGCTCCAGTACAATTTCATGAACATCCCGCTCTTCTCGCCTCGTTTATGCGCTAAATCCTCGTACTCTACGCGAACGTCTTGCCAAATTTGGCACGCCGAGTCGTACATCGCCCTCTGTTGAGCGGTAATTTTCACAGTTTCCGTGCGAAATTCCGCTTCTTCGAAGGAAAGCGCTCTCGCGACATACTTTCCACCGGCTTTCATCTCAATCGCGAGCATCTCGAGAAAACCTACGCCTCTGTCTTGCAATTTCTTGATGAAGGTCTCGGCATCTTTGAAGGGCGTCGACGGACCCCAAAAGCCCATACGTTCCATGTACGCCATGTTTCCAATCTCCGAAACGCCCGTCGCCGAGCAGTACAAAACTCTGGCTTCCGGACACATCTCTTGCATCTCTCTGACAGCCTTTGCCGTTTGACTCCCATTATCGCTGCTCGACTTTTTTCCCGCGCCCGCGGTGTGCCCCGAATTCTTGGCTTTATGACATTCGTCGAAAACCAAACAGCCGTTCCCGTCCTCGCCTTCGCCGAACCAATCGATAATCTGTTGGAACCTGTCGTACTTCCCGGTAGCGCTCACGAGCGTCGAATATGTGGTAAACAAAATACCTTCCTGAAAGTCGCGACTCAACCCAGTCGCTTTGGTCTGGTTATCCAGCTCTTGAACGTTTCTTATGATCTTCGCGTGGCACCCCAAGTCGGTTAAATCTCTCATCGCGTCTCGCGCCAAATCGATCGACGTGGACACCCAAACGTGTCTTCTTCTTCCTCTGCAATAATTATCGAAAATGACGCCGGCAATTTGCCTCCCTTTACCAATACCCGCACCGTCGCCGATAAAAAACCCCGCTCGTCGTCTGCCATCTTCTAAATACTCTTGGTGTTTTTGACACGCGTACGCGACGCCTTCGAGTTGCAAGCCGGACAGTTTTCGATTCTCAATCAACTCGGAAACGAGAGGATAGGTGAGTTTCGGCAACGCCACGGCGTTTAAAGAGGACGACTCGACCACTTTACACGGATGTGGTATCGTCTCGAACGGTAACGATTTCGTCTCGTACCCTTGAAACACGTTCGTCAACGTTTCGTTCACTTCCTCTTGTTCCGTCGTCGTCGTCGTTTTCGGATCGCCTGCGTGGTGGTTTTCTCTTTGTCCTCCTCCTCCTCCGGATGCTCTTTCTCCGGCTTGAAAATGATGATGATGATTCCGAATTTTTTCTTCTAGATCTCGTTCTTCTTCTTCGTCGTCGCCATCGTCGGAATAATACCCCCCGCGTCCGCCACCAAAGAACATTGATTCCATACTGTTTCTTCTTCTTTATTACGTCTCTCTCTCTCTCTCTGTGTGTGTGTTTATAGTATGCGCGCAAAAGAGATTTGTGGATCCAAGAAAGATTCAAAAAAATGTTCTTCCTTCAAAAAAAAGTAGGCACCCTTGGTTAAACTTACTTATGGACACGCGAGCAACTTTTCTTGTTTGTTCTTTTCCCACCAAAACAACAGAAAAACACACACACTTCCCCTCCTCTTTTTATTACACACGCGCCAATATGGTGTGTGTGTTGTTCACGACGACGAGAAAGAAGCTCTCGTTGCAATCATCATCGTCATCGTCGTCGTCGTCGTAATAATAATACGAACAAGAACATCTGTAGTATCGAAGAAGAAGAAGAATAAACGACGTCCAACAAATCATCGTCTCGTCGTTGTTGTTGTCACTGATGGAAGAAAAAAAACAGCAAGTGCGAGAGACGATGCGGGTGGTCTGTTCGCCGCAGTCCTCGAACGAGAGAAGAAAGGAGTGCGAGCGGTTTTTAGACCAGACGTTCCGGGAGAAGTTCGAGGAGAATTACGAGTTAGTGTTGGATATTTTGAAAGGCGTTGGGAAGAACGGTGTTAATGGTGGTGGGAGTTCTTCGGAGGAGGAAGAATCAATCGAAGTCTCGGTGTTTGTCAGCAAATGTGTTTTGCAGTACCTGAGACGAGCAAAGATGGAGACAGATAAAAGTAGTCACAGTACGAACGACAACAACAATCTGTTACTACGGATTTTGTTTCAATCGATCGTCTCGAACGATCTGTTGAGTTTACGAGGGAAGGAAATCAACAGCGTCTGCGAATTTGCTGCGCTCGGAGCGGCGGTGGCGTCCATGAAAATGGTGCGAAGCGAAGAGGACGTGGAGACGTTGGTGGAATCGTCGGCGATGCACTTTCGACAAAGCTCGGCGCACGCGTTTGTGCATTATTTGAAAGCGTTCGGGGAGAGCGTGCACGATAAAAACGTAGGTGCGATTCGTCCGGAAAGACGGAAGTTAATCGCCGAGGCGGCGTCGAGAGCGTGCGTCTTCGTGTGTCGCGCTTTGGAGGAGATGTACAAATCTATTTCTATCGCGACGAACGCGGAGGGAAGAGAAGAAGATGTGACTTTAGTAGCTTTAATATTTGATTGCTTAGCGATTTGGTTGAACGAGGTCAATTCGAGCGCCTCGATCGAGTTATTCTTTCCAAAGCGAAGTATAATTTTAGAGCGCGCCGTGCAAATCGCGTGTGCTTCGGGGGAATCCAAAGTACAATCAAGCGCCATGTCGTTCGCTTCGACTTTGCTCGAGGCTATCGTGCAACAAGAAGGCGCGAATAGAGAAGCGCTCGCACAGTGTTTGAGTTTCGTGTCGCAAGTAGCGACGTCGCAAGAGGCGTGCAAATCCGCGCAAAATCGCGCGCTAGAGATTATTTTGGCGACAGTTAACGGAGCGCTGAAAAGAGACGATACTGAAATCGTGTCGTTTTGTCTAGACGCGTGCGCGAATGTGCTCCTCGCGAGTCCCGAGTCGCCGGCATCGTGTTTTGACGCGTGGGTGAAAATTTCCTCTTCCTCCGCATCGGCGTTTGACCTCGATAAAGAAACGACGCAGAAATACGTACCAAACGTGGTTGTTGTTGTAAATGCCTTGGCAACGTTCCTTTTGGAAAACTATAGACGGAATCCTTCAGAAATGGAAGCCATTCGAGACGAGATTGGCGACTCGTGTCGCGAGATTATCAATGCAGTCGGGACGAATCCAATTTTACCGATTCTCGTTCAAGGATTACAAACAGAAAGAGGGTTGGGGTACGTGTTCGTGTTTCAAATTTTATCCTACAGAATGAAGAATACGTTTGGTGGTGGTGACGAAGGAGATAATACCGGCGAAAGTAACGACGGAAGTAGCAATCTTTTCAACATCGCGATACAAGCGGTGGTGGACGCTCTAGTGCACTTCAGCGACGCTCGCGAAGCGGTGTGTTGGTCATTCGTCGGATTGGCGAAGGATATCGCCATCTCTAGAAAGCTTACGAAGTACTGTTTGCGAGCGCTGAGTGAAGTTTTGTGTTCAACGAACGATCCTGTGCACTCTCGCGGCGCGGCGACGGCGATTATGCGATTATGCGATTGCTCGAAGGAATCGCTCTTTTTGGACCCGGAGATTTCAAACTATCTCGGTCAGATGCTTGAACGCGCGTACGTGGAAAATTTAGTAACACCGACTGCCCTTCACGATTTGCGAGACGGTCAAGAGCCAACAGTTACTGTAGTTCTACGTGCAGCGGTACGCGCGAATTGTACGTCCGCGGAGTCGCTGGGTCGTTTGTTCCGGAAAACATCAGAAAACGCCTTGAGCGCTATTCATCATCATCACGGTATTCAAGTCGGGCACGCCTTAGTGGACGTTTCCATTGCGCTTCAATCGCAGAAAGCAACGCACGATGTCGACACAAAAAAGATGGCGTTAGAAATATTATCTCACGCTTTATCTCCGGCGCAAAGTTCCGTCGTGCCTTTGAAAGAGCTTCGCTTGTTGCTTCATGTCTTCGCGACGAACGACAACGAGGCTGTCTTTCTGGCGCCGGTCCTTTTTATGATTATGCGAACGTATCTTTCCATTTACAGCAACGGATCGAGTTACCTCGGAAACGAACTCATAGATACGGTACGATTGACGTATGTGAAGAATATCACGCATTCATCTTTATCGAATACCGCGTTGCACGAATCGATTGCGATGAACTCAGAACTGTTCCAACGAATGGGAATTTCTTACGAGGATATCGTGGGCGTTTTTTCCGGAACGACGTTGAATGATGTCGTCGCGAAAGTACTAGATATGAATCTCAGAGATACCAACGCGAATTTCGCGGACGACCCGGATCGATTTCCATCGGTGTATGGGTTGGCGCAAGCTCTCGTCCGATCGGATTGCGGGTACGTTCTCAGTAACGAACGCCTGGAGCTTCTTCTCCGAGCAGTTTCGATGAGTTTACGCACGGGGTGTTCAGATGAAAACGCGATTTCCGTCCTCGCCTTAGCTGGAGATATCGCGTGCCGTTCAATTGACAGCTTCGATCCAAAAAAAGCGTCCGCATCGTTTGGTGGAAATAAAGTCGTCGGCGTCGTCCATGGAAGTCTCGTAAATAACAACGTGAGCAACGTGAAATTGGTTCTCCCGAATTGGACGTTTAACAATCCAAAAAGCATTCACTTGCCTCAAATGACTCTCCCACTTCTTCTCCGTGGTTTGTTGGAAGCAGCTAACGAATACTTTCCCGCGCAACTCCTCACCGACATCGCCGCGACCTGTTTTGCAATCCTCAAATCCGTTGGTCCCGCTATCTTTCGAGAAGCGCTTTGCGTCGCGCTCGGCGACGAAAACGATGGCTTTCCTCGTCCGTCCGCGACGCAAAAATTCAAATCCGGCTTCATCGACGACATCACCAGCGAAGCGACGATGCAACACGTGAGGAACTTTAAGAGAAGTTTAAAGAAATTCGTCGGAGGTAAGAGATCCGCCGCTGGTTCTTAGCACGCATAAAAGGAGTTAGTAGTTTTAGTTTTTGAATGTTCGTAGATGAAGTAGTTTTGTAGAAAAAAAATGAACTGTAGCTCACACACCTCACTCTTCCTCTCACTCGAAAGTTCTCTCCTTCCTTCCTCTCGGCGGAGCGGAGAGAAAAAGAGAGAAAGAGAGAAACGCAGAGCAGGGTTTCAATCGATACAATGCACGGACGCAAGCGGGAAAGCACTGCCAGTCGTCTCGAGCGAAGGGCGAAATCCTTGCCGAAAGTAAAACTGTTGCAAAAATTGCACAAAGAAATCGTGCACTTACAAAACGCCGACGATAACGAGAAAGGAAAGGATGGCGGCGGCGGCGACGACGACGACGACGACGACCACGTTACGAAAACTCAGAAGAAGATGGAATCGTTAATGCTCACTTTGACGCAAAAACTGGTCGAGATTCAACCGGAAATGATCACGTGTTGGAACAAAAGGAAAGCACGTTTTTGTCTTTACGTTGTTGTTCGACAACAAAAAAACGAGGAAGAGGAGGAGGAAAGACTAAAAAATGTCGCGAAAGAAGAATTACACGTATCGGAACAAGGGTTGAGGAGGAACCCAAAAAGTTATTGCGCCTGGGAACACAGGAGGTGGGTAATTGCTCGGTTGTACGATCGAATCCTTAGTTCGTCGTCGTCGTCGTCGTCGGAAAGAGGAAACGAAGACTCGTCGCTTCTTCCTTTTATGAAAGATGTCGTCCTTCGCGAGCGAGAGATGTTAGAGACGCTGTTAAACGCGGACGATAGAAATTTTCACGCGTGGAATTACCGGAGGTTTGTAGTGGATAAGATTACTCGGTATTATTTTAATGGCGAGCACGATAGGATGAACGAGGAAGAAGTAGCTGATGACGTTATAGAGAACAGGACGAGAGAGGAAGAGGCGAAGTACGCTCGCGAAAAGATTTCAAAAAACTTTTCCAATTATTCCGCCTGGCACCATCGGTCCGTGCACTTCGAACAGTTGGATGATGATAAAAACCAAGCAGCAGTAACGACAGAAACGTCGTCGTCATCATCACCGACGCGATTCCAAGCCGTACTGGACGCGGAATTCGAACTCGTCTCTCAAGCATTCTTCACAGAGCCGGAGGACCAAAGCGCGTGGATGTACCATAGATGGTTACTTTCACAGCTCGATGCGTATTCCTCCTCCTCTTCCTCCTCGTCCAAAAATGCGTACAAAATACAAACGCTTCAGCGAGAATTAGATAGAATTACCGAAGTTTCTGAAATGGAACCGACGTGTAAATGGCCCGCGCTCGTCTGCGCTCGCTTGCACAAACTCCTGGCGAAGGAAATGAAACTCGACGACGATTTCGAGCGGCGCGCGGATGTGATTTTGAAGCACTCGATCAAAGCGAAAGAGCTGTACGAAAAACTCCTCCTCTTGGACCCGCTCAGGAAAGGGTATTACAGAGACGTCTTAGATAGAATGTTGTAGTAGTAATAATTTGCATGTACTCCTGTAGTAGTAGTAATAGAGAGAGAACACACACACACACAAAAGTCTTCTCTCGAGAACGAGCAGACGAGGGAGTTTTGAATCTTTTTCACATTTTTTTTTCTTCTTCAATCGCTTGAAAAGAAGGGGCGCGTCCAAAGAATCATTATTTCGCGCGCTTTGTTTGGACCGTATATACAGAAGGGAAACACACACTTTGCGTGATCATCGTCATGCCCTTCTCGCCGAGGAAGGCTTCGTCGTTTACCTCGAGATTCCACGCGACGACGAGCAGGAAGAACCCTACGTATTATCACGAAGAAGAAGACAAACGACGAAGAAATGATGAAAACGAAGATGCGAATAGAAGAGAAATACCGAACGAATCGACGCGCCTCTTCTCCGTGGAATCGGACTTGAAACTCGCCAAAATGACGCGCGCTCAAGGCAGTTGGTCGCCGTTGAGAGCGTTTTTGTCCATTTTATCCATAGCCGTAGTCGCGATGATTTGTATTTATGTCGGATACGCGGAGGATGTGTACGATTCGGAGAAGGTTTTATCGACCGAGGCGAAAGAAGCGGCGGAGGCGCTGTACACGAGAGAGAAGTTTTTGTTCTTCGGGAAAGAAGATGGAAGGTTAGGGAATCGAAATTTTCAGAGATGGGAGTTACCGAAGAAGCTTTGGTAACGAACGAGCGAATGAACGAACGATGAGAAAGAGAGAGAGAGAGAGTCATCGTTCAAGTTAATATTTTTTAGCGCGGTTGATGACCTGCGGTGTATTATAATAGAAGTAGTAAGTTCCAGCTAGGATGAATTTGTAATGTTAATATTGGATTGTTTTGTATAGTTATCGTTTTTATTTCACGGTGTGTAGTCGTATACATATTACATACCCTTCCGCTGCCTTTTCTTAATCTTTTACGCCGGCGAGATGCCGTGCGACTGCAAATAGTCTTTCAACTTGGCGAGGTTGATGGCGCCTTCTCGTTTACTCCCTTTCACCGGCTGACCATCTTTAAACACCATCAACGTCGGCAACCCGTACACCTCGTACTTCTCCACTAAAATTGGGTTTGGATCCGTTTCTATTTTCACAATCTTCAAATTCCCTTTAAACTCCGGCGCCGCTTTCTCCACCACTTTGCTGATTAACTTGCACGGCCCACACCACGTGGCCCAGAAATCGATTAAGACCGGAGTCTCCGATTGCAACACTTCTTTCTCGAACGACGCGTCGTCGACGATGATGATATCTTCTGCTCCGGATGCTCTCGTTATGATATTTACTCTGTTCGTTCTTTTGTTCGCCGCTGCTGCTCTCAACCCGTTGTTCGCATTGGAAACAGAAGATCTTCCTCCAAATCGATAAGACGTGCGATGATGATTTTTTTTCATCGTCGTCGTCGTCATCGCCGCGCTGCTGTTGCTGATCGTCGTGGCCATCTTTGCGTCTGTTTGTGTGCGCGTACTCACGGAAGATAAATGCGCGCGAGATTAGTAAACTCTGCTGAAAGATGATATGCGACGAATATATATGTTGTGGTATATATATATCTGAAGATCAAATGAAGACGCACTCCCTACTTGTTGCGGTGAAAAACGTGACGTGGTACGAATTTCGACCACGTTTTGAGAGAGAGGAGAGAGGAGAGAGAGGAGAGGAAGATTTGATGGCAAAGGCAGCTCTGTTTTTTTCTCGAGCTCATCTCTTTTTCGTTTTTGTTTTTTTGTTTTTCACGACGCAAAATTTCGTCAAGTTTGAAGTTTGAAAGGACAAAACTTCGTTCATAATTCCACACAACAACACATTTTGTCTCTCAAAATCAAGTGTAATTATAATAATAATAATAAGAACGAAAGAACGCGTCGCATCTCTTCGCAGCTCTGGTTGTTGTTCGCTTCGATCTTTTCTGGTAGAGTTTTAGTATCTTAACAACGCGACGAAGAAAGAGAGAGAGAGAGACTTTAAAAAACTCTTTTATATCGTATAATAATAATTCACACACACACGTAAAAGATGGACGTAGATAATTACGGAGACCAACAGGCGTACGGCGCCTCTCGAGCGAGACGTGGAGGCCAACGAAGAGACGACCCGTATTCAGGAGGAGGAGGAGGAGGAGGGTACGACGACTATTCCAGAGGTGGTGGTGGTGGAGGAGGAGGGTACGATCATCGCAGAGGAGGCCGAGGCGGGAGAGGCGGCGGAGGCAGAGGAGGTAGAGGTAGCAAGCCGTACGATCGACAGAGAGAAGGAGGAAGAGGAGATGACGAGTATCATCACCAAATGGAAGACCCGTCCGGGGCGTTGACCTTCCGCCAATTCGCGTTTAAACACTTACCGAACGACGCGACGCCGCAAGAAGCCGAGGAGAAGTACGAGCAATATAAAATCGAAAACGCGCACTTGTTTCACGAGCAGTATTTTATGCGACAAAAGAACGACCCGTGGATGCAAAGAACGTTCGATCCGAGACTGTTAGAATCGAACCAAGGAAAACGCTTGGAGTTGGCGAAGGAACAGTCGGAAAAGTTTGCAAAAGGGTTCGCGGAGATTGGGTCGGTGGAAGGGTTGCCAGATTACAGCGAGGCGACGACGGAAGCGGCGGCGGACGGAGGCGAAGAAAACATGGAAACAGAAGATCCGGAGAAAAAGGCGAAAAGAGCGAGAAGAATCGGTGGGTTCGTCCCGAGAGAGGCGTGGCACATGGACCGGTTAAAGCACGATTTAACCGTCGCGAGAAGTTTAATCGAAAAGTTAAACAGCGAGAAGGAGATTCCGAATTCTCCCGAGCTCGCCAACGCGTTGCAAAACAACGTCTCCATAAATGCCAAGAGTTCCGCGGAGGATATCGCGAAAGCGATCGACACGTGCGTTGTGTATCTTTGGAACGTGCACGGGATAGACTATTACGGCGGGAGAGAAACGAATCCTCACGATTACATTGAAATCGCGGAAGGGAGGAACGTGAGAGCGAAATGTTCGTTTCGCAAACCGTTGTCGACGTTTGCGTTGGGCGGAGGCGAACACGCCGTTCCGGCGGACGCACCGATCGAGCCGATCGAAGCGAACGAAATCGCAACAAAATGGTCAAAGCGCGTAGATTCCACCTGGTCGGAACGTTTGACTTGCTTGAGCGATCCGGTTGTTTTACGATTAGTGGACGAAGCGGATTTGGAAAATAAAATCGAAGAGTGGATTAAAGCGCAAGTGGTCGTCTTCGACGAAAGTCGATTCGGGTCCACGTTATCCTCCAAACTCTTCATCGCGGAGGAGTTTGTCTTGAAACATATTAAAACGAAACAAACCGAAGCTATTGAGAAAGAACGCAATCGTTTGATTGACGAAAAGTATAAAGAGAACGTGTTCGAGTATTTGCGAGCGGAAGAGGCGAAAGGAAACAAACCGACGTTGCGAGGGATCAAAAGAGGCGGTAGCGGTGGCGGCCGAGGCGGTGGAAGAGGTGGCCGAGGTGGTAGACGCGGACGTGGTGGAGGGAGAGGACCGTACACAGACTTAGATGCGACGACGAACGAACGCGTGGTTATCGACTACGGTGAAATATAAAAGAAGAGAGCGTTGATTTTTAGAAGAGGGAGAGAGCGAGAGAGAGAGAATAAACAAGAGTTACTAATAAGTCATCCTTTAAATATAACAATCGAGACGAAGATGACAAAGATGACGCGACACGATGCGCCCTAAAAGCTCTATTATTTCAAATCAAACTACTTACTAGTTTATTACTATCATACTACTATCATCCAACCGATATCCTCGTGTTCAAAAGCGCTTTACACACTTTTGCATATTCTTAGCCGCTTTCGCGCACTTCCGTTTCTCCTCGTTCGATTGCTCTCTGACCACCATCAGTTTAACGCACATCTCCTCAAACTTTTCAGCTTTGGCGGTGCATTTGTCCACCAATCTCGCTTTGCACAACGCCAAGTCCTCCGAGAGTTTCTCGCACGCTTCTTTGTTTTTCGGATACGCAGAAACGCACGCTTTTAAAGCGGATGTTCTTGTCGCACATTGGGAGGAGATTTTCTCCCGCTCTCGCTTCGTTTTCGCCGACGAAAAGATTGAAGAGAGGAATGAGCCCATTTCTTTTCCTTCCTCTTCTTTTAATCCTTGTGATTTTTATTGAGTAGTTAACGCAGTCGTAGTTGCGCGCGAGAGACTGACGAAGAATTTCTCAAGAACAACTTTCACATAGTACGTACTCAACGAAACGTCATCGAAAACGAGATCTCGATAGATGCCGTGTAAAACGAAGAATGTCTGTTGTCACGTTGGACTAAAACGTATAAAGTACTCCAATCCTCCCGGTTCTTGTTCCATTAAGCTTAAATTAAATAATTGCTACGTGTGTATATATTCTCTCTCTTTCTTTCTCTCTCTCCTTCGTTTGTACGCGGCGGCGGCGTTTACAGAAAGTCCATAAAAGCGTCATCCTCTTCCGGCGCTTCTTCCGATCCAAAGTCAACCGCGGTGAAGAGCATGTCCGCTTTACCACCCGGAACAACCAACCCTTTAAACGTCTGTTTGCCCTTCAACAATTTGTCCAAGGCGTAAAACTGTTCGTCGCCTAACTGGATGCCGGCGCAGTGGAACACCGCCGAGATCTTGTCCGTCTCCGGGTCGTTGATTTTGAAAATGACGTGTTGCTCCCAGGTCGGGTCCAAACCTCGCTCCTCGCTCGTTTTCCATTCCGCACCGTTGCATTTAATCGTCACTTGGCACGTGGCCTTTTCGATGCCGTAGAATTTCAAGTCAATTTTTTTAATGTTGCACGAAGTCGCTTCGATTTTCAACTCGTATTTACCATCGCCAACAACTGGGATGTCTGTTTTTCATTCATTTCATTTGAAGAAGAGAGAATAAAGAGAGAAGAATAATGAGTTTTACATATATACACACACAGAAGAAGAACTGATTATAATTGTTACAGATCATTTTCAGCTTCGAATATGCACGCTTATGAAAGAGAGCAACAGAAACGAAGAGACATTGTTTTAAAGAAGAAGAAGAAGAAGAAGAAGAAGAGATAAACGATCCGCCGACAAAAATAAAAGAAGAATAAAAATCATCCACTCGTTGTTGTGTGTTGTGTGCGTGTGTGTTTCATCAATATCTCCCAACAAAGAAGACTGATGATGCAAAGCCGCCCGGAAAGCCGCCCCGCGCGCTCGAAAACAAACGATCATCGATACCTACCTGCCATTTTGATTGAGTGTTATAAATATTAGTTTTAATATAAGTTTATTTCTGAAGAAGAGGAAGCACCAGCTCTGTTTGGGTGTCTGTCTCTTCTGTCTTGTTTGTTGTCGAGAGAAAACAGGAGGGGGAGAAAGAAGTCCGTTTTGGCGGGAGAGAAAAAGAAGCCCCTTTCCTTCCTCTCTGCTTTGTGAAATCGTCATTTATATACAACACAATAGATCGAATATAATGGTGGTACGTATTATTCGCGTCAATTTTCTCCCGGAACAGATGCTCGTGTATCTCTCGCACGCGCGCACGCGCTCATCGCGTTCGTTTTACCTTCGCGACGGGGCGCGCGTCTTTGGAGGAAACGCGACGACTCGTCGAAAATCGCGGTTTTACGAGGAAAAAATGCGGCGAACGAAAAGTTTTTGAACGCGCGAAAAGTGTTTTGGAGAGGACGGGTGAAAGGATAAACGCGGATATATTCGGATACATTTTATGTGTCAATGTGTTTGGAACGTGTTTATGCTTTTCTTGGCCTTTTTGTGACATCGCGGCGTGCTTTCGTGCGCGACGTTTGCTTTTCGTTGATGGGCGGGTGGATGGCCCTACATGAAGAGAACTCCAAAAGAGAGGCAAAAATTTCTTTTCTTCTCTCGTTATTCGTTCTTCGCGAAGATAATTGATTTATTATACCTGCGTACTGACCCATTCTCTCTCTTTACTCGCAATACAGCTCGCACAAGATATCGATTTGCTCAATCCACCGGCGGCTCTCGAAGCTTCCAAGCACAAACTCAAACGCTTAGTACAAGGTCCGAATAGCTTCTTCATGGATGTGAAATGCCAAGGGTGCTTTTCCATCACGACTGTGTTTTCGCATTCTCAGACTGTGGTTTTGTGCGGCTCATGCTCGGCGGTTTTGTGCCAGCCGACTGGCGGCAAAGCGCGCTTGACGGAAGGGTGCTCTTTCAGAAAGAAAACTGACTAAGAAGAGAAACAGCGCAGCACTCCTGTCCCCCCATAATATATTGTAGCAAACTATTTAGAGAGATTGAACCTTTTAGCACATAAACTTTGTCAATTCGAATGAAAAAGAATACGCAAAATTGAAAGAAAACTACTTACTATACACATAATCGTATTGGTCCTATTAGATTAAAAACACACGCTCTCATATGTTACTTGCTATCGTTCGCAGCCGCTCTATCCTTCTCCGCTTTCTTCGCCTGCCGCAACTTAATCATATTGTACATACCAACAGCCAGGAACGCAATCACATAACCTAAATAATTCAAAAACGTCACCGTATTGTGGAACAAGTGCTGCGACGCGAATATCAGCATCCAATCTTTGATGACGCCGGCGATATTCATGGTCAACGCCGATGTCTTTCCAATCAACAAAAAGACAGCCAGATTCAACAAGAATGCGCACGTCGCGTTCAAGAATAACACTTTCCAGTCTATAACTAAGTCGACGTTGGCCATGATTTCGGGTAACTCCACGGTCAAAAATGGTACCAACAAAAATATTCCACACGCCGGTGACACGTAATACAGCGATTGAATCGGATTCATCGCGTACCCTTTATTCTTGATCAAAATCTGCACCAAGCACAACCTCGTCGCCTCGAATATTAACGCCGAAAACTGTTCGATGACACCAATCCAAATGAAATTAATTTCCCCGTACGCCGCAATCGCTACCCCAATTGCGATGATAAACATGTTCAAAGTCGTCAGACCGTGATACTTCTCCGTTCGGAATATAATGCCGACGAAATATACCAACCCTGGCATCAACGCTTTCGTCATTTGAATAAACGAAACCGAGAGGTGTAAATATGCCGAGTTTGACAACCATAACGACGCTGCGTAAAACGCGCCAATCGGTAATACTCTGCTCACGTACTCTTTCCTCGGCATCGATAATCGTTTTGTCACTTTAAACACTCGCATCAATACCGTCGCCACGGTGGTACAAAATACCATGTGCCATAACGTCAACGCGATTGGATACTTAAACCCAGAGTACGCTAAAATCCACTTGTTGAATAAAATAACCCCCATGGAGATGGACATCCACACGATGACGTAAAAATACGCTCTGGCTGCCTGTTGTCGTCGATGATGAGAGAGGACACGCGACGAAAGAAAAAGGAGATCGAATTGGTTGGTGTTGGTGAGTACAGTTTTTTAACTCGTTGTAATTTTATATAAAAAGAGAGAAGAGAGAGAGAGAAGAGAAGGTGGAGAAAGGAAGACGACCGGCGCGTACCTGTTGCCACACCGTGCCTTTCGGTTGGTGTTGCTGCCCATCGTCTGCTTGCTCTGTTTTGCCTTGCTCTGGCATCTTTCTTTCTTTTTAATTATTACGATGATTATAATAATTGAAGCGACCCTCGTTATGAGAGTGAGGTCAGGTCACAAAAAAAATTGAGGAAAAAACACAAAAATCAGTTCGTTGTGCTCTACAATTTTATTTTACACCGGCTTGAACTTCCTGGCGGCTTTCATGGCTAAGACTTTCGCTTTGTCCGCCTGAAACCCTCTCTGCAAAGCGATTAAATCGTTCCTTCGCCTCTCTCGAGATTGAAACTTGTAAAAATTCTCCACGGGAGCTAAACCGAGCGTGCCTTTCTTCTTTTTTCTGTAAAAGGAAGAACTAGTAGTAGTCGTAGCGTCGCCGTCTTCGTCTTCCATCGTCAAAGCTTCTTTCCTGCGTCTCTCCACGGTGCTCGCTCGAACCCCACCGACGGTTATCCCTTGATTATCGCTCGTTTTCCGTCTCCCTCGTTTTTGTTGCACGACGGTCCATCCGTCGTCTTCCTCTTCTCTCGCGCGTTTCCGTTTTTCTATTTCCTTCTCCTTGGCGCGGTTTCGAAACCACTCGTCGACGGTCGCTTTCGCCGCCTTGGCGCCGCCTTTGCGTCGGAGTCTGTGTTCGTACACAAACTTATCCAAACCGAACTGGGGAGGAGGAGGTGTGCCTATTCCTATTCTCGTTGTCATCGGTGCTTCTACGATTGTCTTCTCTTCGATTTTCTTCCATAACTTTTGTAAACTCTTGGTCTGTTCGAACGTCACCAAAGCGCTCTTCGCCTCCGAATTCGTTTTTAATCGAATCAGTTGCACTCGTTTCGTTTCACCGAAAGAGGTGGAGAATAAATCCTGAATGGAGAATTCGTTGTGCCACTCGAACGGGAATCCGGTGACTAATACCGTCGCGGCTGCAAACGATGCCGAAGATGCCGCCGCTTTTTCTTCTTCTTTGTCTTCATCTTCTTTGTCTTCTTCTTCTCGAATGTCTCGAATGTCTTTTTGCGTTTGTCGGTGCACGAACAGCGGGCGAATAAAAGACCCGTGCGGGTACATTTTCACCAGAAGCTCACCCACATCATCATCATCATCATCTGAACCTCTTTTTCTCTTCCTCTTCTTCGTCGTTTCTTTTTCGGAGGAAACAGTATTAGTGATGTCGTCGTCGAAATCGTTTTTCCTTTTCTTCCTCCTTTTCTTCTTCTTCGTCGTCGTCGTTTTCGTCGTCGCCGCCATGATGATGATGATGATGATGATGATGCCGTTGTTGTTGTTATGATGAAATTTTTCAATTGAGAAGTAAAAAAAGTTTGAATAGAACTGTAGTGTTTAATTTATCATTTATTTTATTATTCCAAGCTCAACTCTTCGTCGTTCGCTCTCTTCCCACTCTTTAAAGAGTTGTAAAACTCGTGCGTCTCTTCGATGACATCTTTCGCGTACGCGCTCGGCATGCACTTATCGTCCAAGCCGAACATGTTTTGCGGCTTACCGTCCGGCGTTTTGTAATCGCGAAACCAAACTCTGATTTTTTCCAACTCCCCCGGCATGTGTTTCTCGACATCCGCGACGTCGTTGATGTCAGAGGCTTTCGGGTCGCTGGTACTGATACAGATGACTTTCCAGTCCAACTCGCCCTCGTCAATCATGGCGTAGACGCCCAACGGTTTCACCGGAGTGACGGAACCCATTTCCAACTGCGTCGAGCCAATCTCGACGACGTCCACCGGGTCGTTGTCGCCTTTCACGTTCATCGTCGGGTGAACGTGCTGCGGGTCCTCCCACGTCTGAGGTAACATACCGTAGTTCCAGTTGATGTTGTACGGGTAATCTCTTAACTTGCCTTTTTTCGTGTCTTGTTTAATCGGAGTCAATTTCTCATCCGTCGCGACTTCCATCTTCGCTTTCGTTTCTTTCGGAATTTCGCAGATAAAGTTGAAAGAGCCGTCGGCGTTTTTCAACGGCACGTCGTGCCACGGGGAGATTCTCTTCCCATCTTTTTCGTAAAAGCATCGAAAGTCCAAGGACGGGTAGTCTCCAACTTTCGAGGATTGGTACGCGGACATCACCGTCGTCGTCGTCGCGCGAAGGTGTCTGCGTTGATGATGATGTTTTACATGCTGTTGGATCGTCGTCCTCGTTTTGTTGTTGTGAATGGTCGCGCAGCGAGCGATGGAGTGCATCGCGCTCATCGTTAATCTGGTCATGGAAGAAGAAGACGTCATTTTAATTGTTGTAATACTAATTCCTTCTTAATTCGATGATTGTGATACTACTCTAATAAAGAAGAAGAAGAGACGACGAGTTTATTCCGAAAAGGAATAACGAATGAAGAGAGTTGCGTAATCCTTCTTCTTCTTCTTATCAGGTCCTTCTGTCCTTTCATACTGAGAAAAAATCTTCCGTCCTGCTCGACCACCAATTTTTTCTCTCTTTCAAACAACAACAGCAGACTGCGAGAGACTATTATATATCTTCACAAAAATCACCTCAAACGCGAAACGCATTAAAAACAGAGAGCACTTACAGCAGAATTATTACGACGTGCGATGCCGCCCGAATTTTCTTCGTATACATTCTTCTTCGTATCAGTAGTAGAGATAGTATTAAAAGTATGTTGTCTCTCTCTCGGTGTATTTTTTCTTCTCTCTGTTTGTGGTTTCTTTCTCTTTCCCTCGTTTTTTTTGTTTTTTTTGCTTCTTTTTCATCAGCAGTCCATCTCGACCGCCAATTTCTCTCACACCAGGACTCTTCGAGATATCTTCACACACACACACACATATCTAAACAACACTTACGCACACGCATCAAT
>Ga0255755_1000520_pt1 | contig 40540 bp, 30 predicted proteins | sample 011ome_18_FD_179955 | JGI IMG/M metagenome (GOLD analysis project Ga0255755, IMG submission 179955) | Coastal salt marsh microbial communities from the Groves Creek Marsh, Skidaway Island, Georgia - 011501BT metaG (version 2) | ecosystem: Environmental > Aquatic > Marine > Intertidal zone > Salt... | reverse complement strand
ATCTCAAATTCTTTTACGAGGTGAATACGGAGACGAGAAAGTTGGTGAAGAGATCGTCTCGCGCGGGTGATTTGAAAAAGAGGTTTAGAGTGAGCGAGATGTCGTCGATATCGACGTTGGAAGTTGCATGGGAGAATAAATCGTTGTGGTCGGGTTTGAACGAAACATCTTTCTGCACGAAAGTTGCTGAAACGAATAAACTCGAGTTGCTCAAGTGGGCGCGAGAAGAGAAAAAGTGTAAGTGGAGTAGTCACACGATTTATGCGGCCGCAGGACAAGGTAATCTGGAAATGGTAAAGTATTGCGTTGCAAATAAGTGTCCTATCGATTGGAAGGCGTGTGCAAATGCTGCCAAAAACGGTCAACTCGAGTGCCTCAAATACTTACGCGAAGAAGTCAAAGCGCCTTGGGATTTTTCTACTGCCGAATGGGCGGCTGAAAATGGTCATCTCCACATACTCGAATATCTTGTTGAGCGTAAGTATGATAGATATGACGAATGGCCGTGTGAGTTTGCGGCCATGAACGGCCACTTAGACTGTTTGAAGTACTTACACGAAACCGCCAAAGCGCCGTGGGACGAGGACGCCGTATGGGAAGCGCACGACAACAACCAAACCGAATGTTTACAATACCTCCTCGACAACAACTGTCCTCTCCCAGAAGGCTGGTCTTACGAAGATGGAGAGCTACGCGCACCAGAGTCATCGTCATCGTCATCTTCATCATCATAAACATATACACATACTTAGAGCGAAACAGTCATCAAACAGAAGAGACAAACAGTTGAATTGTGTCATTTTTTTAAAAAAAATATCTTTCTGCATCAGCTCAAAATATCTTCACATCAACACACACATACACACACAAACACACACACATGTTTACCACATCCACCGCGAGAACGACGACGACTTTGACGACGACTTTTTTTCCTCCTCGGTTTCGTTCTTTATATTCTTCTCGCTTTGGAGGAAAGAAGAAGACGACGACGAGGACGAGGGCGAACTCGATGATGATGGATGACGAGAAACGAACGATACCTCAATTGGAAACCGAGGACGCATTTATAAAAACGATCAACTCGGAAGGCGTGCACGTGGTGGAGTTCGTCGCCGGGTGGTGTCGGAAATGTAAAACGTTGAACGGGAAAATGGAATATTTCGCGGTCGAACACCCGGAGGTTACGTTTGATAAAATCGATGTGAACATGGTGCCTCAAGATTTCATCAAATCGCAAAACGTGACGAAGATGCCGACGGTGAAGATTTTCGTGAGCGGGAAGAGCGTGTACGAGAAAGTAGGGTTTGAAACCGTGCGAGAGATTCTGGACGAGTTGAGTTTTCGTTTGAAACAGTTGGAGGAGGAAAACGCGTCGAAGCCGGCGGCGTCAAAGTAGATACTAGTAGTAGATACTTTTTTGCGACGCGTTGTTATTGTATAATATTTATGTTTTGATTGTGTTTTATTCAGAATCCGCACGAACACTTTGGAATGTGCTGAAAGTATCTTTGCAAAATAACCGTGGCGACGTTTCGCACCGACCACCATAAAAAGGACGATTCGAAATGGTTCTCGTCGTCGTCTTCGTCTTCGTCGTCGTTCAACACGCGCACTTTTATTGTCACCATCGGTTGGCGAAAGTGCGTCTGCCGAGCTTCACTTTCGTTTGCACTCGCCAACAGTAACTTCGGTTCCCATTTTTTGTCTTCCGACGAAGAAGTGAAATTTTGAAACTCGCTCGCGGTCATCGCGTTGTATTTTTGCGCGAAGGACGCGTTGAGCGAGTTTAAATCTACACCGTGCGTACGCTCGAGCGTTTCGACGGTCCAGCCGTTGTTTCTCGCGCCAACTAAACGAAATTGAACGATGCCTTCTTCTTTCATGGTTTCAACGAGCGGGTCGTTCTCGTCGTCGTCGATTTCAAAGCGGTCGTCCGATTTCATCACGTCTACGATACTTTGCACTTTGTCGCGGCGCCGTCGTTTTTTGTCGCTATTCTCTACTCTGCTATTATCAACGAGAGCTCGCATCGCGGACATCTCGTCTTCCACGTTTAATTGATTCCCGATGACGACTAATCTACTACCCGGTAACGCGAATTTAGCTTCTACTCCGCTCACTAGAGTCACCTCAACGCGTCCTCTGCCGGAGACCGAAACGTCCCACAGACCGTTTACGGATGCGAAACGGACCATACCTTTTGCTCTCGCAACGTTTGATTTCCGTATCCATCGTTGGAACTGGACGAAATCAATCATCTCTAAAGTTTCAAAATCGACCGCATCTTTGGTATCCTCGTTTCCGCTTGAAGCAAACGACGTCTTGAACGTCCTCGAGTGTCTCCCAAGTTGTAAAGGGCCACCACCACTAGATTTCTTATCGGACATATTTACGCGCAGCTTACCCAACGAACTTAACGACTCCCCGTAATCGTTCACCACCAAACGTTTCCTCGCGCTGCTCAAATCCGTGCCTTGCTTCCCTTCCGGTTCAAAAATATCGTACCGCGCGTCGATGACGCTTTCAATGTTAATCTTCCCTCGCTCGATTGGAACTATTTTCACCGCCAAGTCAACATCGTCGTCGTCGCCATTTATGTTCGTCTTCCCGAACGCCTCTCGAACGTTCATCGTCGCCGACTCGATTCTCCTTTCGTCTCCGTCCAGCAAATCCACCTTGTTCAAAAACACCGCGTCGCTCGCTCGAATCTGCGCAAACCACGCCTCGCGTTCATACTCCGGTCCTCCTCTCTCCGCCACCTCCGCATCTACCACGCAACACACGCAATCCAATCGTATCCTCGCAAACTTCCCGAACGCTTTATCTAAACTCATCACCAAATCCGTCGGATTGACAATCCCGCTCGTCTCTACGAACAAATATTCCGCCGCTTCCACTTGATCTCTCCTCAACAAATTTGAAACGTCTTTTTCAAACTGTTCGTTCAAAGAACAACACACGCACCCATTCGTCAGCTCCATCACTTCCTCGCGACTATTATCGTCCTTCAACGTTCGCTTCACCAACTCCGCGTCCACGTTCACGCCGGCGTAGTCATTCACCGCCACCACAACCTTCAAATCGCTCTGCGTTTGCGTCAAAACGTGTTTCAACACAGTCGTTTTCCCGGACCCGAGGTGTCCCAACACCAGAACAGTTGGTAAACGCGACGTCGTTTTCGGTTTTGCAATCGTCCGGAGCTCGTAATTCCGGAACATGTTCACTTGGTCGACGTCTTTATCCGACGACGATTTTGCTCTCATCGAGACGTAACTGTATTTGTTTTTCTTCTTCCTCGCATCAAAAAAAGAGACCGAAAAGCCAAAGTCGCTTTTTCTGTTTCCTCGGATATCCCCGCTGTTGGTGTTGTTTCTCAGCGCAGCAACTTGCAGCAGCATGTCGTCGTCGATGTCATTTCGCGTTTGTTGAGAGTGAGAGATTTGTGAGTTTCTTTTTGTACAAAAATGGAATTGCGAGTGGTTTTTTATGGGAGCTTTTAATATCATATTGCTTACTATCATAATACTCCTTGAAAAATACGCTCACGCGACAAATCGAGAACACAGCGTTATCGGAAAAACAATTTTCGGATCGAACGCGTAATTCACTTTGAATATAACCACCAGCTTCCACTCAATTCTGGCGTAATTCGTGGGAGGACTGGTCGCTTGATTCGCGAAACTCAATCCTCCTTGCTCCGTCACGGACAACTGAAAATTAAAATTTTCAAAGCTCATCATTTCAGGTTTAAGAAAAGATTGCGGAAAATACCCGCTGGACACGACGTAGTCGCTAAAACAGTGCCCGGCGATGGAAATAGAGCGGCGAAATTCGTATCGCGCGTTTTGGATTTCTTTTTTACTGCTGTTTTTCAATTGCATTTGCAACGCGGAGCGTAAAGCTTGGTTTCTCCACACGTCATCGGCGACAGAAAAGTGATCGCGTTCGAGCCACACGCGGCCTTCAAGATCTCCGTTTTTGGAACCGCCGCAGCACATGAAAGAAGGAACAGAGACGGAAATTTTGCGGTCGGTTGGTGTTCCCAAGTGCTTGTTGGCAGAAATAGATAAATATTTCCCGACGTGATGACAATCGCATTTAAAATCAACGTCTCTTCCGAACGCATTCTTAAATGCATTACCATAATCTACATCGAGATACACGCCGAATTGCCACTTTACGTAGCACGTTGTCCTACCTCCGCCGAAATAAAAGCTCGGTGCATCGATTATCTCATCAAATTTAAACCGTAATACTATTCTCTCTCCTTCGCGAAATGTTCGATTTTGGTCCTCCAAAGATAACAAATTGAACTCTTTCGAATAGCTCGTTTTCCTTCTCGTGTGTGTTTTCCTATGTTTTCCCGACCCACTCTCCCAGTGCCCATACTCGTTACATTTCAAAAAAACTTTCACGCCTCCTTTAGTCTTGAACTCGTTCTTCACGTCCAAAATAACATCCCCTGTGAAATCCTCGTCGTACGCGATCGTATTGAAATCCTCTCTAAACGTCGGCACGTCCCTCTCCACACGTAACTCGACCAATGGCACGTTCTTCTTTTTATCAAAGTGTTCGTACCGGACGCCGACCCTCTTCGTTTCCGTCAATCGCGCGGCGGTTTTCGTTTCGTACGCGTTCATCGGTTTCATCCAGGTTGGATCGTCCGTTTCTTTCGCGCTCTGTTTCAAATCCTCCTCCTCGTTGTTATATCCGTTTCCGTTAACACCGCTCTTCCTCTCCTCCACGGCCAATGACAGCGTCGTCGCGTCGTCCTCGTCCTCCTCGTCCTTTTCCTCCATCTCGATCTTCCTGCTCCACGCCGCTAAAGTTCGATTATTCTTCTCTTCTCTGCCCTCTCCTCCCTTTCCGGGTATATTCCCACCACCTTGACCTCCGCTCCTTTTCCTCTCCTCCTCGATCGCCTCTTCGAAATCTGTAAACTCCCACTTTTTCACCAACCGTTTCAAATCCTCTCTGTTTTTCTCCCAGTCGGTGATGTACGTCGCCGTTTCCGTGCAACATCGCAAGCGGAAGTTGACGAATAAGATGTTCTTCAAACACATCCCGAGTTGTTCGCACGAGATTTTTTTCTCCTTGGATGCGACTTCTGTTATGAAAAGAGTCGTCTTCTCGTGAGAAGAGAGCGAGGAAGAGCAGAGCTCGCGAGAAAGTGCGCTGAATGCGGCCGCGTCCATGGTGAAAATGCACTCCTCTTCTTCTTCCGCGAGTTGTTTCTCTCTCTCTTTTCTGCGCGCGCGTGGAGAGAACTTTTTATAACGAACTCTCTTTAAGTTTAGATACGTTTTTTCTCCACTTTTAAAGACGTGCACGCGCGCGCGCGACGACGACAACGACAACACCACCAACATCAGAAGAAAACGCGCGTATTTTTCGAAAGAATGGGAAAAGGAGTACTATTCGGCGGCGGTAAACCGCCGAAAAGTGCGTCTCTGATGGGAAACGACGAGCAACACGAAACGTACAAATTGGAACAGAAGGAGAGATTTTACGCGTCGAGAAGAAGAGGAGGAGAAGAAGAAGAAGAGGAGAAAACTCGAGCGCGGAAGAGAATTACGAAGAGCATCAAGCGAGGCGCGTTCACCGGGTTGACCCTGAAAGGCGGCGTGAACGTGTTCGCGGTGCTCTCGAGATATTTGCGAGGAAAAACGACGAGAGAACAGTTGAAAGCGAGAGAGGCGTTTGAAGACGCGGTGAAGTTTAGTGTGTTCGTGGGGTCGTTCGCGGGCGCGTACGTGACGTCGGACGAAGTTCTCGCGTGGAAGTTTGGCGCGGAGAAGACGAAACGGTACCGAGCGTTCGTATCTGGGGTGGTGGCGTCGCCGAGTTTTCTCTTGGCCGGCGCGAAGCCGAACTATTCGTTGGCGTCGTATCTTTCGCTGAAGGCGTTGGTGTTGATGAGTCGGGTAGGCGCGAAAAGTGAGAACGAACGGGTCAGAAGTTTATTTCGGGTGGCGAATTGGGAACACGCGGACGTGGCGGTGGTGACGGGCAGTGCGGTAGTTATTTTGGGGTGTTTTATTTTGAAACCAGAGGCGGTGAGAGGCGCGTACGGCGCGTTTTTAGATCGACACTGCGGCAAGACGAAAAGGCAGGTGGAAGCGTTGAGAGAGTTGTGTTTTCTACCTGAAAACGATCCAGAAGGCAAAGGGGAAGAGATGTTTCGCGAGTATTGTGAGAGAACGGCGATTGTGTTGAATAAAACTGGGTCGTTGAGCGCGGCGAAAAAAGACGAAATGTTGAGAGCGATTCAAAGAGGAGGAGGAGGAGGAGGAGGAGTAAAACTCCCGTACTCGAGAGACGCCGTGTACAGGAAGTTTTTCATGAACGATGCGAATCCAATCGAGCATTTTCTCGCGTTCGTAAAAAACTCGTGGGGAACCTCTTTCATCAGCCACGTTCCGATTTACGTCTTCCCTGCGATTCTCTTACACCGAGAGAAACTGTTGAAAGATCCCAAGTTGCTCGGCAAACTTTTCGCCGGCATCGCGCGGTCGTCGTTGTTCTTAACCGTGTATTGCGCATTGGCTTGGCAAGGTCCGGACGTGCTCGGCCGTTTGACGAAAAAAGTCACGCCAACGACCTTAGTTTGTGGCGTCCCACTCGCTGGTGCGGCGACGTTCATAGAAAAAAAATCCCGCCGCGGTGAACTCGCGACGTATTGTCTCGACAAATCCTTGGAATCCGTCGTCATCTCCATGCTCTCCTGGGGATACATCCCTAAATCCTGGAAAGACAAACGACTGGACGTCCTCCTCTTCGCGTTTGCCGCCGGTACCATATGCATGTGTTACGACCGCAAGCGTGAATCCTTCCGCTCCAACTACTTGAACGTCTTCGATTTCATCCTCGGCAACCGCGGCCACTCGAGACATAAAATTCGACACGTCGGCTCGTACGAGATTTTATTCCAACCGCCCTCGGTGGTTGATTTAGACGCTTTGCTCCTCGACAATACTACTAACACTAACGATGCGAGTTTTGTAGATAATAAAAAGAGTGCGGTGAAGTCGCGTTTGAGTGAAGGTAAAGGAATAGCAAACTAGGAATAATACTAATAATGATACCATAGAATACGCGCTTTTGACTCTCCCCGTATCTTTTCTCTTTCTCTCTCTCGGGAAATATCTTCACTCTTTTTATAAAACCACAGACACTCTGTTTACACGACACACACACACTTACACGCGATGTCCTCAGCAGCACCACTCTGCGCTGCCGTTATCCCTTCTTCTTCATCATCTCCGAGCGTTGGAAGCACTCGAAAGTGCGCTTCTTCTTCGTCCGTGTCCGCGCGAGGAAGACGACGAAATTTCCAAAAAGTGCGAGCGACGCAAGACCTCCTCGGTTTCGATTTAAACCCAGCCGCGTTGGGGTTTCTCTGCGTCATGGTCGTTTGGGGAATCCCACAGACGTTAGGGATGAGCAGGTTAGACGGGAACGAGAAAATCGCGCGAGAGAAAATGTCGGAGTGGGGGATAGATACCTCGACGAAAGAAGGCAACGCGGATTACATTTATAAGAATAACTACGGTGCGGTGCAAGCGCGGTTTAAGAAAGAGTGCGAAAAGAGAGGCGAGAAAGCGGAGGATTACTTGTGATGTGATGCATAAACACCGTAGTATTATGATAGCGTTTTGATGTGTATTAAAACCTTAATATGTATATGTATATTTATAAATCTCTCATTATTGTCGTTTATTTCATCGGCGAGTACGCGCTTTCTTTGTGCGAGTACTCGTCCAAACCGAGCATGGACGCTTCCGCTTCCGGCGGGACTCTCAAACCGTCGGTGATTTTTTCAGTCACCAACAAGCACGCGTACGAGGCGACGGCGGTGTACACGGCAGTCGCCACGGCGGCGTAGACTTGGACGATGGTTTGTTTGAGCATGGGGACGTCGTTGAAGCCGCCCAAGACTGGGTGGCAGAGTATACCGAGCATGATGGTGCCCAAGAAACCGCCGACGCCGTGGACGCCAAAGACGTCCAACGCGTCGTCGTAACCAAAGTATTCCTTCACCGTGGTGGAGAAGAAGCGGCAGATGATACCGGCGGCGATGCCGCCTAAAAAGGCGCCTTTCGGGCCGATGAAACCAGCCATCGGCGTGATAGTCGCCAAACCTGCGATAGAGGCAGTGCAAGTGCCTAAAACAGACGCTTTACCAAACTCTTTGATGTCCCATAATGTCCACGTGACCGCGGCGGTGGCCGCGGCGATTTGCGTCGCCATGCACGCGAACGCGGCGTTGGCGCCAGCAGATAACGCGGAACCGCCGTTAAATCCAAACCAGCCGACCCACAACATCGCGGTACCCAAAAACGTCAGCACCAAGTTCCCGACCGTCATTTCCATTTCTTTTCTCTTACCAACTTTGATAGCCGCTACCAACGCGCCGATACCGGCCGTGATGTGCACGACGATGCCGCCGGCAAAGTCCAAGACGCCCAAATCGGCGAAATAGCCGCCGCCACCGCCCCACACCATGTGACACGCGGGAAAGTACACCGCGAACGACCACAAGGCGCAGTACCACATAACCGCGTTGAACTTCATTCTCTCAACCATGGACCCGACCATCAACGCCGGCGTGATGATTGCAAACGTGCACTGGTACAGCACCCACAAAATTTCCGGAATGGTTTCGTGCATGCTCGCCGGTCCAACGCCGGCTAAGAACATCTTGTCCAAGCCGCCAATAAACGCAGACAAACCAGTCGCGCCTTCTTTCATCGCCGCGGTACCGAACAACCCCGCCGTGGAAAAGCACATCGAGTACCCGCACACGAACCAAATAATAGTCATCATGCACGTCAACGCGAAGCACTGCCCGAGAACGGTGATCAAGTTCTTTCTCTTCACCAAACCGGCGTAAAACGCAGCCAATCCTGGAATAGTCATGAACAAGACCAACGCGGAGGACGTTAAGATCCACGCCGTATCGCCGGCGTTGACTGCAATCGCCGCCGCGGCTGCCGCGGCTGCCGGTTTCGCGAACGCGGACAAACTCAACGCCGCCGTGGTGGCCACCAAAGCGAGCTTCGATTTGTTCTTGGGAGAAGAAACAATTTGAGACGACTCCATTTCGCTCACAAAAACATCAGCGGCGGAATTATTTTGTTCCTGCTCGAAAGAGGAAGAAGACTTGTTCGCGGAAACGACATTCAGTCTCGTCGTCCTCGTCGTCGTCGTCTTGGACAGAATTGAATTCCTTTTTCTCATCGTAATTCTGTTCTCCAAAAGACACTTTGACGATGCATTTTTAATGCGAGAAGAAGACAAACGTTTTGAATTCGTCCTCGTCGCTTTGAAAGTTTTGAAGCTGTTGTTGTTCACGGTGGTGGTGGCAATCGTCGTCATCATCGTGTGTGTGATTTTAAACGTGTGCGTTTGTCTCGTGTATTTGTTTTCTGCGCGAGTAAAGTGTCTCTCGAGTGAATTACGGATACCTCCTTTTATTCTTTTTATTTCTAACGAACTTTTCCGAAAACCTACACCTTTTGTAAAAGGTGAACGAAGGAGAAGAGTTTCTCTCGTTTCGCCACGTGGGTTTTTTTAATTTGAGCACCCGGACACACTTTTTTTTTTATATTTAGGGTTACAAATGTTTTTGAGAAATAAATTTAGAAGAAGAAGAATTTCTCAAGACGAAAAGACTACACTAAGAGTAAAGATGGTGTTGGTGTTCCCGGGGGACAGAATTCGTCTTCTCTCTTCTTCTTCTCCCGAAGGAAAAGATGGAGAAGAAGATTTTGAAGAAATCGAGTGTGGAAGCGGGGCGTACAGAGACGAAAACGGCATCAAAAGAGCGAGCAAAATTGGGGAGATTTATGTCAAAGACGTTTTCGAAGACGACGGTTTGGCGGTTGACGAGGAGGACGAGGACGAAGAGAACGACGAAGAAGAGAAGAAGAAGAAGAAGACAAAAAAGAAGAGGAAAAGAGTGGTGGAAGTTTTGAACCGGGAGGAAATCGAGGACGAAAACGTGCGCGTTCGATTACCCGAGGTGAACGATGTTGTCTTTGCGAAGTGCACGAAAATTCGAGAAAAGATGGCGCAGTTCGACGTCCTCGTGTGCGACGGGAAACCTTTGAAAACGGAGTTTAGCGGCATCGTGAGGCAACAAGACGTAAGAAAAACAGAAATAGATAAAGTTATAATGGAGGAATCGTTCGTGCCTGGAGATGTGGTTCGATGTAAAGTACTCGCGATGGGCGAGGGGAGGAGTTTGGTTTTAGCGACGAACGAAAATCCATTAGGGGTCGTTCGGGCGAAGTGTAAGAGGTGTAAAACGACGATGGTGGCTATGAATTGGCAAGAGATGATGTGCCCGAAAACAGAACACCGAGAGATGAGGAAAGTTGCAAAGATTGATGAGATTAAAGATATGTAAATTTTAGTCGTAAATCGTCGTCTTTCGGGTGCGCGTTCAGGCGGCGCTCTGCGTAAATTTTCCGTGTACTACCAGCGCGTGATTATATTTTTACAAACCTCCGTGGAGGTTACTAGTGTTGTTTTTTCTAGTCCTACTGCTATTATTGTTGCTCATGCGAACGTTATCTTCGACGACTCTTCTCGACTGTTCTCCTTCTTGATGAAAATACGGCGCCCACATCGCCTCGTCCTCTTCTTCTTCAAAGAAATCCTCCTCGTTTACCGACAACATCGATTCTACGTTTTCATCCTCCTCATCCTCATCTTCATCGCTCGAAAGAGAAGAAGAATCGAGCAACGAACTTTCCTCTCGCCTTTTCTTCTTCTTCTTCTTCTTCTCTCCAAACAACGCCCCCATAAACGACATCGGCGTGTTCGTCGTCTCTCTTCTTTCTGCTCGTCGCGTCCAAGCCGACGCGATATTCTTCGCGCTCTTCTTCACTCGTTCGTTTCCAACCGATATCGTCTCTTTCAATTCGTTCGATAACTTACTAAAAACAGCGCTACTTTTCGCTGCCACTGTGCTCGTGCTTTCATCATCTCTGTCACCGTACTCGTCGTCGTCCTCGTCGTCCTCGTCGATGTTCGCTCCGCCTCGTCGTCTGTCTCCTCCTCCTTCAACGTCTTCCTCTTCTTCATCCTCTCGTATCAGCGCGAGATATACGCTGTACAAAATAATAAACACGGTCGCTACGGTGAACACCACGTACGCGAACGCGCTGTTCACGTCTAAATCCGGGGCATTCGTGCCTATCGGTGCCGGAGGCATCATCGGCGGCGGCATACGCGGCATCAAAGGAGGAGGCGACTTCGGTTCTGAAGGCGGTTGAAAAGGTGGACGAGGAGGAGGAAACGATGATGAAGGTGGTGGTTTTGGTGGTGGCATCCTCGGAAGAGAGAAGAAATTTTCGTCGTTATTGAACCCCTCTCTCGCGCTTTTTGCGTTTTTGCGCGTGTTGTTGGTGTTGTTGTTGTTGTTGTTGTTGTTGTTGCTGTTGTGCGCGCTTCGTCACGCGTGAAGATGGAATGAAGACATGTCAACTCATTTTTCCCCCAAGGCGGGAACTTCATTTATATAAAAACAGAGAACGCGCGAGAGTCGTCATCTCTCGGCTCGGTCGGTACGCGAGACAACGACACAACAACAGCACTACCACTACTAATAATGCCAGTCACGGAAAGTGAATTCCAAACCCACGCGGAGCTCGTGAAAAAATACAAACAGTGCACGAACGACGAACAGCTCGAACTGTACGGATGGTTCAAACAAGCCACGGTGGGGGATTGCAACACAGAACGCCCGGGGATGTTTGACTTAAAAGGGAAAGCGAAATGGGACGCGTGGAAATCGAGAGAAGGGAGCGGGAAAGGCACCGCGATGGAGAAGTATTGCGAAGTCGTGCGAGGTATTCAAGAGAAGTACGATTGAAGATATGATTCGGTGATGATGAGTGATGATGATGAAAGCGCTGCTGGTCCTCGAGAGAGAGATATGAGAGATATTCCGCGACGACGATAATCACGATCACGCTGCTGCTGCTGCTCTACACAACTCGCACAAAAACACACGCACAAAACACACGCAACAAACACTCTTCTTCTCGACGCGAGCAAAGACTCTCGCTTTTTCGCTGAGACGATGAGACGATGGTGAGAACATCCCGCCGCGCTCGCACACGTCCGTCTCTCTCTCTCAAATGTCGTGTCTTTTTTCCTTCAATTAAACAAACCACAGAAAAAATTCATCTCTCTCTTTCTGTCATCGAGACGCGTCACATATACTCACGCACTGAGAGAAGAAAAGAAGAAGACAGAGGCATTTGTGTTGCGCTACAAAACGCGTGTGTTGTTGTTCTTGTTGCGCGTACTTTTCTTTGCTATTTGACCACCTTTTGAGAGCGAGAGAGAAGGAGAAAGAGGGAGACATTTTAAAGCGGAATTCGGGAATTGCAATTTCCTATAAAACTTACCTGCAACTGCGCTTCTTCTCGTTTTCTGAACGCGACGTAAACGACGAGAAGAAGAAGGTAAAGAAGAAGAGGAGAAAGAAGAAAAAGAATGCACCGACCTCCGAAATCGCCGTTTGCCCGGGAGGCGGCATCGTTTGACGGAGACACCGATGGGGTGAATGCGACGAGAAGCGAAAAAGAAGAAGAAGAAGAAGAAGGAATTGTTGTCGAAAACGACGACGAGGACGAACAACAACGACAACATCAAAATTACGCCGGTAGTACGAATCACAGTCATTTCCCCCCGAGATCGTCCACGCCTGGCGGACAGAGCGCGAAATCTTCGTCCAGTCGCCCTTCGACGCCGAACTTGCGTTCGGGCGAGCACGCGGAACTCGGCGTGAGAGAGTTTATGGAAGACGCGACGGTGGTGATTGAAAACAGGACGGTGGCGAATTCAGAAGAGTTGGTGTCTTTTTATGGCGTTTTTGATGGTCACGGAGGGACTGGGGCCGCGCTGTATTTGAAAGAGCACTTGGTGGAAAACGTTTTGAACGATCCGAACTTCCAGAGAGGAGACGTGGATAAAGCGTTGATCGAAGCTTACGTGCGAACGGATTTGGATTTTTACGAAGCGACGAGGCACAAGACGCCGAAGAGGAAAGATGGGTTTTTGGAAGACGATGAGAACGAGGAGGATATGGAGACGAGTGGATCGACCGCGTGTACCGCGTGTTTATTCGATGGTAAGTTAATCGTCGCCAACGCCGGAGATTCCAGGTGTGTGGTGAGCAGAAGCGGAATAGCGCACGATTTGACTCGCGACCAAAAACCTTCCTCCAAGGACGAGGAAGAAAGGATAAAGAAAGCGGGCGGCTTTATCGAGGATGGATACGTCAACGGTTTATTAGGCGTCAGTCGAGCCTTTGGGGATTGGCACTTTGAAGGTTTAAAGAGAGACGAAGAGACCGGTAAGCCTGGGCCGTTAACCGCGGAACCGGAAATTGATACGTGGGAAATAGACGTCGAGAACGATGAGTTTTTGATTTTAGCGTGCGATGGTTTATGGGACGTATTTTCGTCACAAAATGCGGTAGATTTTGCGCGGAAATCCTTGCTCGTAAATAACGACCCAAACATAGCTGCAAAACAATTAGCCGACGAAGCGTTGAGACGGCACAGCGCGGATAACATCTCCGTGGTGTGCGTTTGTTTCGGCGACGAACCGCCAAAGAGTCGGACGCCGGAACCAAGTCCGGCGTCGAAAAAGTTAGCCGAAGGCCAAACGAAAGTGAAGGGTACCGTTGAACGGTCGTTATCGTTGGAGGTTCTCACGCATTTACAAAGTTTAGTCGCAGAAGACGAGCAGAAACCGATGGCGGATAACTTGCACGGCATATCGCCGAAGAGAGTGAAATCAGTTCGATTACTTTCCGAGTTTCAAAAGCACGAGGAAGGCGGTGGTCCGAGTTTGTCGCCACAGAATAGCGCTTTATCTTCCCTCGGGAGTAAACAAAGCAGACGAGCGGGATCGAATAGTAACTCATCGTTTGAAGCCGAGGAAATTGAAGAAGCGCCGTCGGCGCACGACGTGTCGAATGTTTTAGCAAAAGTTGGATTGGCGGTGAATAGCGCGAGTAATAGTAATAGCGCGAACGAACCGTCGTCGCCAACATCAAAAGATAGATTGGAGAATAACGAAGCCAATCATCGATTGATGCAAGGATTTAGACGCTCACACAACACTAGCAGCTTAGCCGGGTCTTCTTTAGAGGAATCAGAATTGGGTAAAATCGCCGAGGAAAGTTTCGCCGACGCGCTTCGGATGCGAAGCACCGACGACGACGAGGACGAAAATTAAAATAAATTGTTGTACACATATCTACATTGCGTTGCTCACATCAGAATTAACACGCATACACTATCTCGCACCCGCGGCTCCCCCTCCTGAGGCGCTGCTATTGTTTTTACTACTACTTCTATTCGTTGGGAGAATGCCGCCGTTGGCGTTTTTCAACACGAGATCGCACACTTCGAAATACATAACCGCCATTCTCTCCGCAACGACTGCCTGTTCGCCTCTCTCCTTCACCCTCTCGTCGTCTAAAAGTGAACACCGTAAATTGATCAAACAATCAATCATTCTCCCCGGCCTTAAATCTTTTAGCATCAACTCTTCGTCGGTGATTTCTTCTTCTCTTTCGTTAAATCCGCGAGTGGTTTTCGTGAGTTTAATTTTCCCTTCCTCGTGTTGTTTCCTCGCTTCTTCGGATGCTTTCTCGTTTTCAATCCGCGCGGATTCCATGGCTTCGAACAACATCTCTCGTCGTTTATTCGCATCGTCGGTTTGTACGAGTTTCCGAATCAATGCCGCCTCGGCTTTCGGCAACTCTGAAGGCGCAAACGCTCCCGAAACGACAATCTCGGAGTACACGCCCAACTTGTCCGATTTGGGAGACATTTGTCTCGCGGATTCTCTCGCCAGAATAATTTGGTACAACAAATCCCACGACGGCACAACTTCTCTCAACTCCATCTCGTCGCACAACTGTGCCGCCGCTCTTTCGACTTCGTCGATGTCCGCTTTTGGTACGTAATCTTCTCGCGACGTTTCGTCCTCTTTGTCCTTTCCTTCTTCTTCTTCTGCGGTGGGATCTTCGACTACCCCATCGTACACTTTCAAGCACTTCGCACGTCCACCGCCTTTATGCGCAATCTTTAAAACCTCCGCTCTATCTTCCGCTCGCATTAACCGCGCGACTAATTGTACCACCTGCATCTCCGGTTGCATCTCAACCGTGACCGCTTGCAACGTCTCCTCCTTAATCGCTTGCAAAAGCGAGAGCAACGGCATGTCGTCTTTCATCTCCGCTTGCTTAATATACGCCCCTAGCACGGATAAAAACGTCCCATCTAACTCGTTAAACTTTGATTTCACCACCGATTTTAATATCCTCACGCGCATTTGTTCTTTTTCCATCTCTTTCCTTCGTCTTTTTTCTCTCTCGAACGATTTCGAAGCCGATTCGGATTCGTCGTCGTTGCTCAATTCGTCCACCTCCTCAAACACTTCCTCGGAAACTTCGTCCACGAATATCTGTTCCACGGTTTCTTTTATGATGGAATCTAAAACCTTCGCCGCGTTGTCCACGTTTTCCTTCACGAAGTCTTCCTCTTTCTTCGCCCGAAGAATAGTAAAAACATCACGCCGTGGTCCTCGTCGTCTGAATCGTCCTCGTCTCCAATCGTCGTCGCGACGGCGGCTCCAAATCATCGAGGATGCCATTTTCCCAAAATTTTGACATCCGCTCCTGCGTTTGCCCCCGCGAGTACCACCAGCACTACCACCACTCTTCAACGACACCACCATCGAAAACCCCCGAGCAGCAGCGCACGCGTGAGCAGCGGAGCTCATTTTAAAAAGGCAACGCGTAGTAGAACAACAGAAAGAGAGAAGGGAGAACAAAAAAATTGTGTGATGTCTTGTTTCCAAACAACGTGAAACAAGAGGTGTCTCGCAACAGATTTTTAGGCGAAAAGTGAAAAAAAACAGTTGGTGAAAATTTTCCTCTTTTTTCCGGTGGTCTCAAAAGGCACCCAACTAACTCATTTTTTCTGCGTCATTCTTTTTCGCGCGCGCGCACTGCCGCTCGAGAGAACGCGAGACGACGCGAATACGAGAGGCGTCGTGGTGTCGTGAAAAGGCGTCGAGCGTATATTTGAGCGCAAGAAAAGAGTGATTTTAGAGCGAGAGAAAGTTCGCGCGCGGAGCAGCGAAGGGGAGCGTGTGCGTACGCGCGAAAAGGATAGAGAGAGAGAGAGAGAAAAAACGGGGAAAAAGGAGAGAGAGAGATCGAAAAACAGAATGACCACGACGGAAGAGTACAACGCGACGCAAATACTGCGCATGCGTTCGCCGAGTAGTTCGAACACCAACTCGGCGAGTAAAGAGCCGACGGAGCGCGTGCATGGCTTTAACGTGAACAACAGCAGCGGGACGACGAGGAACGAAGTGGAAGCGTTGAGAGCGTTGAGGATCAGCAGCGCGAGGACGAATGCCTCGTCATCGACGATTACGAACGAGGGCACGACGAACGAAAAAGAAGAGGATGACGAAAAACAAGAAGAAGAAGAGTTTGATGTGATGGCGCTACCGATGACACCGAAGAAAGGTGGTTCAGATGTGGATAAGAAGGATACGGAGGAGTTGATGACGCCTCGGTCGCTTTCGAAACGCATCGGGAAACCGGATATTAAAGTCATGTTGGCGACCGGGAACAACGAACCGATCGACGTGATGCGGGGACGAGGGATCGTGACGAGCATGACGTTGAGAGCGAAAGCTGAAGGGATTAAGAGAGTGCCAGAGAAGATGTTCACTACCACAGGAGGCAAGTCCAGGTTTAGTAGTAATAGTAATAGTAATGGACGAAACAATGAAGACGAAGACGACGAGGACGACGGCAACAAAGTGAACTTGGTGTTGCCTGCGGAGGTGCTGCGCAACGCCGCGCAGAAAGAAAAACAAAGCAACGAAAACGATACGGAAGAAGAAGAAAACAATACGTTCGACGACCCGAAAGAATACAGGAAACTGATGGTGAAGCTCTCGGATTTATCGTACATCCACATTAAAGCCGCAGTTGGGGTGGATAACGCGACTGGAAACGTCATCGAGAGAGATTTCTGGTTGCCTTTGGACGAAACGAAAACCATCGGGGATTTGAAAAGGTACGTCGAAGAAGCGAACACGTTAGAAACGATGAAAATGATGCGAAATCGAAACAAAATGATTACAAATGGGAGCAAGAACTCGACTTCTCCACCGAAAACGACTGCGATGAATAACAGTAAGTTAGCGCCCGTGAACGAAGACGAAGAGTTGGAGTCGGTGGTTCTTTTGAAAGGAAGAGAGTTGGCGGATTCGAGACGATTGATGGACGAAAACGTCACACACAACACGACGTTGCATTTTTACGTGAAGAAAGACGCGCAAAATGTCACGGTAAAGATGCACGGATCGCGCGACGTCGAGTTGAATCTGAAAGCGGACGAAACCGCGGAGAGTTTGAGAGGGAAGATTTCCGCGCTTAGTTCCTCTTTAGGCGCGCGATCTGGAGATAACGGAGGACAAAATCAGTTGGATTTGTTTTACGGGGCGAAAGCGTTGAAAGACGGGCCCTTATCCAACTACGGTGTTCGCGCGGGTGCGACTTTGGAACTCAGACCACACGTTCCCGTTCGCCAAAGCGTCGACGGCGCAATGAATATTCCTCGGGGCGTGCGCAACAACAACAAGAACAACAACGGCGAGTCGCGTTCATATGGATCTGGATACGATTCCATCTCAAAATCAATCAATATTAGTAACAACAGTCACAACAGTGGTGGCGGTAGCAGCCGAAACGGCAGCCACCAAAAATCGCCTAGATTGTCTTGGGGATCTTACAACGGAAACAACCACCAGTTTGGTTCCTCGGTCGATCGCTTTCACCAAACGCACCAACAAAGTGGATCGTACATGCGTTCACACAGTTTACGCTCATCAGACTCGACCATCGACTCGGTTTCTCCTCCGGAACAACCAATCACACCGATTGGGAGTTTTGACATGGCCAGAGAAGGATTACTGGCGGGCGTCCACCCGATGTTATCCTCGGGAGGTACGGGCGGCGCGTACTTTTTAAAGTCCGCCGTCGGCGAAACTGTGGCGGTATTTAAACCAGCAGACGAAGAACCACTCGCAAAGAACAACCCAAGAGGAAATTCTTGGATGAACAACTTCAACAACATAAACAATACGGAAACCGCTATTCAAAGCTCCCCGGGTGAAGGCATGCGAAAAGGTACGCGTGTGGGCGAAGGCGCGGCGCGAGAAGTCGCCGCGTATTTACTCGATCACGACGGCTTTTCTGGCGTTCCAGTTACCTCCTTGGCAAATTTGAGCGAACAGAACGTCTTTTTCAGCGGCGACGACGACGATATTATTCAGCGAGAAAACGAAAACAGCGGAAAGCTGGGTTCGATTCAAGAGTTTATCAAAGCGGACGCCGAGGCGGAGGAGTTTGGACCAAGTTTGTTCCCTTTGGAAGAAGTGCACAAAATTGCAGTCCTGGACATTCGCCTGGCGAACACCGATCGCAACGCTGGAAATATCCTCGTGAAAAAAGACGAAACTACGGGCCAAATCGTATCCTTGATCCCGATCGATCACGGCTACGCGCTCCCGCACACCCTGGAGGACGTTTGCTTCGAGTGGGAGTTTTGGCCGCAAACGAAACAACCCTTCTCGGAATCCACTAAAGAGTACATCGAGACCCTCGACGCGGAGGAGGACATCGAATACCTCCGCGACAACGACATCGAACTCCACTCCAGTTCCGAGAGAGTGTTGAAAATCAGCACGATGCTCCTAAAAAAAGCATCTAAACTGGATATTCCGCCGGCGGACATCGCCTCCATCATGTCGCGCTCCATACCCACGCGCATGTCCGATGCGGAGAAACTCGTGGCCAAAGCAGCATCCACTGCAATTTGCGCCTGTCGCTCCGAGCGAGGTGAGTTAGTGCACAAGTCTCCAAACAACGGCAGTTTTTGGAACGACTTGGACGAGGAAGGCGAAAACGCAGAGTCGATTTTCATGCGGGAGTTTGAACGCGCGTTGGACGCTTACCTCACAGAAAGACAAAGATAAACGAATAAAAAGAGAGGAGGAGTGTACACTTATACAATAGACATTTGACACAGACACATACGGCAAAAGACATGTAATATTATATACCAACATTAAAAGCAACATTAATTAAATATGCGAGAGTGAGCGAGACACAAGAACAAAATTCACTTTTGCCTCACACTAAAAGCTCAAACCTTTGCGCTTGCATCCGAGAGAGAGAGCGAAAGAGAGAGGCACGCGCGATGCCTCCCTCTGAGAACATTAACGACGACGACAACGTCGATGTCGCCACGAATAATTTAACCTCTCGTTTTAACGATATGTTCGCCGCGTCGCCCTCCTCCTTGCGGAAGATTTCTTCTTCTCCTTCGTCTTCGAGAAAGGAATATCCAATACATGTTGCAGACGACGGCGAAGGAAAGATTCGAGACGTCTCTCGCTTCGCGTCGATGTTTTCGGCGTCGCCGGCGGAGTTGAAGAAATCGAGAGAGCAGTCCTCGCTGCCGTCTCCGTTACCTTCGATTGCCAGGGTGATTTACGACGACATCAGCACGTGCAAGGACGACGACGATGGTCTTTCGTCTTCCGCTGGGAAGCACTCGAACTCGTTCGAGGATATGTTTCTCGCGAGTCCAGCGGCGTTGAGAAAAATTGGACAGACGCCGCATAATACACCAGTTGGACGAGAGCATACCAGCGCCGAGAATATCGTGTATCACAGCATGGAAAACAAACCGGAAGCGCCTCCGTTACCTGTGACATTTGAGGACATGTTTTCGGCTTCGCCGAAGCAGTTGAAAAACATCGCTTTGAACGACAAGTTGCGCATACACGAAAGACCAGTTTTGGACAGTTTACGTTTACGAACGTCCACTTCGAACACGGCTTCGGTACCATCGTCATCGTCGTATTCACTCTGCGATCGATTTGAAGTGAAATATCTATTACTAGCAAAAGATGAAGAAGAAGCCAAGAAAATTACGCTAGAGATTTGTTTAGAACAGACTGTGGAACTTCCCGAGTCGCTCGTTCCGGAGGGCACCTGGATTCGCGAACACGTCGTTGGAAGATGCGAAAAATTGAGCGAAGCGTCCAAGTGTTTGAAAAGTCGCGCGTATTGCCCTTCCAAGAACAACGTCGAAAAGAATAAGAATGCGTTCGAGGCGACGGTTTCGTATCACTCCGATTGCGCCGGAAACGAGCTGACGCAGCTCATAAACGTGATATTTGGCAACACCTCGATTAAAGAGGATGTCATGGTAGTAGACGTCAAACTACCGCATTGCATCTTAAAAGATTATCCGGGACCGCGCTTCGGCTCCGTAGGTTTGCGAAGGATGCTTGGCGTTCATAAAGGCCCACTTTTGATGACTGCGTTGAAGCCTATGGGTTCTTCGGCGGACGAATTAGCAGAATTTGCGTATCAATTCGCACTCGGCGGTATCGATGTAATCAAAGACGACCACGGACTAGCAGACCAACCGTACGCACCGTTTGAAGAACGGGTTAAGAAATGTTCCGAAGCTGTGAGAAGAGCCAATTCGATTACCGGAAGACGTTGCGTTTACGCACCCTGCCTCAACGCCCCGGCGCATTTAATCATTCGCAGAGCATTTACTGCTAAAGATTTAGGCGTTGGTGCCGTCTTAATGATTCCAGGTATCACCGGATTAGATGCCTGTCGTGAACTCGCGGCGGACGATTCCTTCAAGCTGCCGATTATCGCGCACCCAGCTATTCTAGGAAGCATGCTCGGCGGCGGCACGAGAAATTCTGTCCGAGGCTTTGCGCACGAAGTTTTACTCGGAGTTTTACCAAGAATCGCAGGCTGCGATATGACTATCTTCCCAACATTTGGCGGACGATTTGGCTTTAGTAAAGATGAATGTTTAGGAATTAAATCCGGATGCGAGCGCGGCGATTTAGAAAATATGCCTTCAATCGTGCTCACTCCAGGCGGTGGCATGACGATGGAGCGAGTCAAAACCATGCGGCAAGCGTTCGGTGATGAAAATTTGTGTCTATTAATAGGCGGAAGTCTCTACGGCGCGGGAAAGGATTTGGCCGAAAACGCGCGAGGCTTCTTAAAGTTAGCCGGAAGAGAAGATTTGTACGGTCCGTTTGAGGAAAACAAAAAGTAGTACCGAGTTTTGTAAAAGAAACTGAAATAGAAACGCCACGCGCAAATACGCGATGTGTAAATACGTATACATTACATAGATGTGCCCAAATCATCATTCACTGCCAAGCATCTTCGCCCAATATCCCTTTCTCCTTCAACTTCCCGATCAACGGCGAAACCAACGTCGCCAACATGTGAACTCCCAAAAGCGGCTGAAACAAAAACGGCCACAGAAACAACCACGTCCCCAACACCGGCTCGTCGTAACTCAATCCTTGCTTATACACCCCTAATCTCACGCCCACGCCAAACACTAACCACGCTAATATGAATAATATGACGAAGAAATCGTACAGTAAGAATTGATCGACGCCTTCCTTGAACGCGTCCACGCCCTGCTTTTTTTGCATATCTTTTTCTCGTTGCTTCTGTTTCTCCGGGTTGGACAAGTCTTGCGCTTGGAACGCGAGCACGTCTTTTTCCAGCTCTTTCAAAGTGTCGAATTCGCGCGGTTGTTGTTCTTCTTCTTGTTGTTGTTCGTCGACGCCGGTCTTCTCGTTCTCGTCGAAGGAGGAACCGCGGACGCCGACGGAAACTCGACGACGACACCGGAACGACGACGACGACGACGGAAGAGATCGAAGAGTGCAAAATGTGGCTGCTTTTTTCCCAAGAGAAGAAGGAGAAGAGGAAGAAGCAAACGCGGAAGATCTCGATCGAATAACGCCGCTCTTTTCAGAACGAAACACAGACGCAGACGACGACGCGATGAGGAAGCCGCTCATTTTTGTGTGCACGCGCAGAGACAGACGTCGCGGGAAAAGAGTGAAGCACTTTTCGGGAAAAAACGTATCTAAAAACGCGACTAAAACCTTCTCAAACGAACAAGACAACGCGCTTTGACGAGGAGACAGAGAGCACCTGTCTGTCTCTGCCTGCGTGTGCGCGTGTGTGTGTATATATTACGAAAGTAAATAATGGCTGCGTGTGTACCTGTGCAATACCAAAGCGCGTTTCATGGTTCGTTATCTGGAAACCCGATTGGATTAGAAAGACGGAAGAAGAATAACAATAACGAGAGCAGAAGAATACGAAGAAGAGGAGAGACGTTCATAAAGCCAGTCGTCGCGGTTGCCGCGTCGAGAGTCGTATCGTCGTCGTCTTCGTCGTTCGAATTGAGAGAACGTGCAACGTTTGCGTTTACGACGAGCACTCACCAAAGTGCTGTTTCTGCTTCTGCTTCTGCTGCTGTTGTTGGTAGACGACGACGAGGAGGAGGACGAATGAAGCGCAAAACGGAAGCGTTCGTGGACCCGTGGGGAGTGACGGACGCGGAGTACACGACGTTAGAGGCGAACTTATTCGCGGCTTCTCTGTTCCCGTACCTGTTCTTTCTCTTCTTTCTTGGGAAACCAGAGACCGCGTTTCCGAAGCGAGCTTTGTTCGGGTTCAAGTTTTTACTCGTGTTTGTCTTTGCGACGATACCGGCTGGGATTTATGCCAAGGTGCACTACTCGGATATTTTAGCAAACGTGGATTGGTTGCACGGCGGTGCGGAGAGTTTGTTGACGATTACGAACTTGTTGATCGTGCTGGGGATGCGAGAAGGTTTGAGAGATGCCGAGAGAGAGGCGAAGGAGAAACGAGAAAAAGATTTGACGACGACGGCGACGACGACTCTTCGTAGCGTTGATAGTGTTGTCGTTAATAGCGAAAATAGCACCGGGAAAAGTATGGGAGATGCGAGGAGTGAGAACGACGACGGCGGTAGTACTGACAACAGGATAAACATCAACAGCACGTTCTCGTTAGCAGGGTTAACGTTGCTCGTCGTCGGTGCCGCCGCGCTCGTCTCTTCGTCCTCTCCAGATGCCGTCGCGGCGACGACGGATTCCATCGCGGATGTTGCGGATGGCAGTGTCGTCTCCTCCCTCATCGCGTCCGCCAAACACGGCGAACCAGGGAACGCGTTGTCGTTACCAACTTGGGTCATCCACGCTTCCTCGTTGATTGAATGGCTCGTCGCCATGTCGTTAATCTGGAACTACGCGGACGTAAAGAAACGCCCGAGTTACAAAGGGTTGACGTGGGGTATGGTTACCTCCCACGCTTCTGGTTTAGCTGCGTGCACGTTCCACGTCTTCTACAACTCCCCGGCTCTCAATTCCGTGGTCGCGTTACAAGCCGGTTTAACGTGTATCGGTAACGCCACCATGGGCATCGCGGCCTATCGCATGTACCAAGAAGGCAAACGATTAGGTATCTCTTCCGACGACGCCGACGACGCCGACGCGGTCTCCGTCCTCGCCGGAACAAAAGCGTTACAAACCCCATCTGCCGGGACATCCTTCCTCGAAACCGACGACGCGTTCCTTCTCCTCAAGCTCGCGCTCGTCTCCACTTTAGTCTCCGCTCTGGTCAAATGGGGTTCTCTCTTCGTCGACTTTCCGTTCGAACCATCCGTGCTCCTCGCGTATTCTATGATTGTCTTCCCGACGATACTCAACATGAACGCTTGGAAAAAGTTATCCGACGACCCAACCAAGAAAGCCGATTCGCTCTTGTAATATCACACGTCATATATTTCCACACCACACACACGTTTCATATACATCACGACGTACCATCAAAGTCGTCTTCCCCGTTACTCTTATCCTCCTCCTCGTCCTCCTCTCTTCTTTTTCTCAGCACCGCATCGTTCCGCCATCCTTTATCGTCTGCCGCGAACGTCCTCGCGTTCTCTCGCGCTTCCTTCTTCTCTCGCAAATACGTTCCTTGCTCGGAGGAATCGATTGATTGCTTTCGAAAATATCGACCATCGACGGCGACGATTTCACAGTTCAGAGGAGAACTCCTCTGATTCTGGGGTTGCTTCATCGTCGAGGCGCTTTTAAAAAAGAAGCGTCGCGGACCGCTGCTGCTGCTGTTGCTCCTGCCCCTGCTCCCGCTGCGCCTCGATGATGCGTGTCGTCGCGTGCAAAACGTGTGATGATTGTGTGAAGAGAAATGGATAAAAAGTCGTTAAGAGGGACTGCCTCGCCATAAAAAGCGGGATGGCGACGACGACGACGCGTCCAGAAAAAGAAGAAGAAGAGAGACAGAACGAGGACGAAAAAGGTGGCGCCAAAACCAGCGCGATAATCAACGCGCGCGCGGAAGAAGAGGAGGACCTGTTCTCATCATCATCCGTGGGGACGCTGTTGCTCGGGAAAAACAAAGCAGAGGCGAGAGAAACCATCGAACGGTGGAGAGGTACCGCAAACGGTGGAAGAAAAGGCGGAAACCCGACGAGCGAAAAATCGTTTCAAAACGGCGAGATTTTGTACGAAAACTACGCCGATCTCGGTTTCAGCGTGGAGTTTCTCCGCGAGAGCGTGGATTGTGTGCATCTGTACAACGAAACGAAAACGGATTTTGTTCCTTTTCGAGGAGGAGGAAAAGGAGGAAAAATGCCTTCGTTGCCTTTTGGTATCGATTTCGAGGAGGATACCGCGAAGGACGTGGTCGGTAAATTAGGCGAACCGACGAGTAAAGGCGGCACTGGCGTGCAAATATTCATCGTGTACGAGATGCTTGGGATTAAGATATCTTTTAACGCTTTGGATTGGGAAAACGCCGGCGCGAGCATACACTCGATGGCGGTTTGGAAAGCGAGCGATTGAAGATATAAATTAATAGTAGTAGTAGTAGTAGTAGTAGTAGTAGCAATAATAATAGCTGTGTATATGTGCGCGATAGATGTATAGAATCAAATTACTTCTTTTTCCTTCGCTTTCTACCACCTTCGGCTCGCGTTCGTAATGGCGCATCCGCCGGGCGCTTCTTTTCCTCCGTCGCTTTTTGTTTCGCTTTCGGGAGTGGAATGTATATCGGTTCGCGCGTCACTGGCATTTCTGGTTTATTCTTCTTGTTGTTATCGACGTTCTCGTCTGAATCCGAATCTGACGACGTTGACGATGAACTGCTACTGCTACTACTACTGCCGCTATTCTCACTTCCATTCTCCTTTTTCTTCTTCTTCTTCTTTTTGTCGCTATCCTCGTCGTCGTCATCAGAATTCAAGAAGAAATCGTCCCCATCCAAGTCATTCGACTTCACAGCGTTCGTCCGGGCTTTTTCGTTCTCATCGTCGCCGTCCACGATGCCTTCGTTGGCATCTCCCAACTCCGCTTTCGCTTTCAAAATCTCCTTGATCTCCTTCCGAAACCGTTCTCGTCTACGGTTTTTATGCGTCTTGGCGTCTTCATCGTCCTCGTCGTCGTTGAATAGCGACACGTATTTCCGGTGTTTCGGAAAATGCAACACGTACTCTAAATCCCGTTCCAACGTTTTCAACTGTTCCTTCTCTCTCTCCGTTCGCTCGTCTTCCTTGATTCTACTAATCTTCTCCATCTTTCTCGTCACTTTTATTCTCTCGAAGAATTTCACCCGGTGGTACTTCTTCGCGTATTTCCGTTCCTTCTCCGCGTGCAGATTTTCCTTCTGCGCTTTTTCTAAATCTTTCAACTCTTGCTCTTTCTCCTCTCGCAACTTTTGCGGCATGTTCTTCGCCTTCGAGAGCATCCGTTGGACGTCTCGCATCTGGTTTTTTATCGATTTCGTTGGTTTCTTCGTTTGTTGATTTTGTGCCGCCGCCGGGGAGTTCCTGCCTCGTCCTCGTCCTCTTCCTCGGCCGCCGCCCCGTCCTCGTCCACCACTCGTTCGACCACCACCACCTCGTCCTCGACCTCGTCCTTCGTTGTAGTTGTACGCCATTATATTATCGTCTTCTTCTTCTTCTTCTTCTACGCGTGACAGTTTTGTGATGTGTTGTTTTGTGTAAAAATGCATCAAAATAAAACTCAACTGTGATGTGGGTACATTTTTGAACTAAAATTTTCTCTCGCGAGCGGCGTCACTCGAAGTCTCTCTCCATGTATTTCTCTCTATCTATAACCTCAATCGCTCCCTTTCTTCGATTTGCTCGACGATCCAAGCGTATTCTTCGTCCGTTGGTTCTGGGCACCCTTTTTCGAGCAAGTAGTTTTCGCACTCGGGGTGCTTGAAGTAACGAGCCTCGGCGATGTCTTGCAAGTCGTTAAGAGGCGCTTTCGCCTCTTCGACTAAGTATTTGAGGCAATCGAGGCGGCCATACTTTGCAGCGGCTCCCAAGAGGACGAAATTTAACTCATCAGATATCTTTCTTTTTTCAACGAAATATTTCAAGATCTCCACGTGACCACCGCATGTTGCTTGTATTACTACTTCTTTTTCCGTACCTCGCGAAGGTTTCACTTTGTCGAAAAGCAATCGAAGACAGTCGAGGTGTCCTGCACAAGCAGCTTGAATGCACGACTCTTTTTTATCACACGGGCAACCATTAGAGATACAGTACTTGAGCATCTCGAGATTACCTTTATCTGCCGCCTCGTCAATCGTAACTTCATCCCACTCGCAATGTTTCACTTCTCTCGCCCACTTGAGGAACTCGAGTTTGTTCGTTCCAGCAACTTGCTCGCAAAACCAGGCTTGATCCATCACTCTTCCACTTTTACTTTTCTCTCCCCATCTCGTATAATTCCACGCCCATTCCAACGTCGAAATGGATGAACATTCGTAAATACCCCAATTTAATTTCGATACGTTTACCCCGGCGTACGCAAGCACACCCCAACTCTCTCTATTCACCTTCTTAAAGAAAAACCGATCTGTCCTATTCAATTTCGGAAGCACATGCGATACAAAAATATCCTTGTGATGCAACACCAATCCCGTCCAAAGCGGCGTCGGTCCGAGCTTCAACCGCTCCATTTCCGCGGCGAGCTCTTCTTTCTCCTTCTTCTTCTTCCTCTTCTGCGCGCCGGATATCTTTTTCCCCATTCTTATTGTTCTTCTTCAAGTCAAGTCAACGGGGGGGCTGTCTGTGTGCGGTTCTTTTTTCCAAACGTTTCTTTTTTTTTTCGCAAAAAAACGACTTCTCTTTTTCTTCATCCATCTCTAACACAAACGGCGGGGGTGGTGGTTTAGCAACAACAAAAAAGAAAAAAAAACAAAAAAAAACATTGGGAAGCTGATGTGTTACCACTACACCACAAGCGCTGGATATTATGTGACTAAATACGCTAGCCGGAAATCGAATCCGAGGATCCAGCTCGTTCTTGATTTGTAATTCAAGTGAATCATCTCAGTGGATTTTAAACACTCTTTTCTTCCTTCGAAGAAAGCTGCAGTTCATTTAGGAATTAGGGTTTACGTTTGTAAATATAAAGTTTGTACTTGTTAAATTCGAAACCCTAAAAAGTAAATGAAAGGCGGTAAAATATGGATCGCGTCAGCTCAATAATTTTCCAGAAAGAAGAATTAAAGAAAGACGCGCGCTTTTGCTGCACTCTTTTTTTGTTCTCTTAAGTCGTTCGTTCCTTTCAAAGACGCAAAGTTTGTTGCTGCTGCTTAACAACCTCTGCGTACTGCACTATCGCGTGAGAGTTTCTTCTTCGAAAAGAAGAAGAAGAAGAAGACAGAGAGAGATTCTTTTTTTTTGTCGAAGGGAAGAAGGGAAGGCGGCCGCCAATTTTCTCTCTTCTGCGTAATCATTCTCCCGAAAATTTAACACAAAAAGAAGCTCGAGAAGAAGAGTAAGAAATGACACAAACGATGATGCATTTCACCAACGGGAACAACGAAATAGATTCCGTGCAGATCGCGACCGCGCACTTACCGATCAAAAAAAGATACGAACAAAAGTTCAAGTGTTCGTTCGATCTCGGCTCGAAAAAACACCGAATTTTGGACAAACAATACACGCAAGGGAAAAATTACGTCGATATTTCGTTACTCGATTTGGGGGATTTATTGCGAAGGTACGCGGCGGGCGCGGAGAACGTGAAATCGAGAGAAGAGTTGATGAAAGAAGCGAGGAAAGAAATGGAAGAGAAAGAAGAACGAGCGAAAGAGATGCGAAAAATCGCGGAACAGAAGAAACAGAACGCGAGGAGGAAACAGGAACACGCCGAGCGCGTGGCGAAAGAAGCGCAGGAAAAGAAGAGGAAAAACAAAGAGCAATCGTTGAACTCCACTCCAGTTTCCACGCCGGTGAAGAAACAGAAGAAAGTAAAAGAGAATAACAACAACAACAACGATAACAGCTCGAACGATTCTGGTGCTACGGTTGCAACGCATAATAATGAAAAGCCAAAGACGCCGAAGAAACCGAGATCGTTGACGGCGTCGCAGAAAAAATCGCAAAGCTCCTTGAGCATCGATACGAAAGCATCCGTTGACAGAGGAGCGTTGTTGAATACAACGACCACTAACAATAAAAGCGGTTTGACAAGCGATTCAGACAACGAGAATTTTGAGGCGAATAAAAGAGAAGAAGAAGAACCAGAGGAAGAGAAACCGTTGACGGACGAAGAGTTGGCGAGAAGAATGCACTTAGAAATGAACGCGAGTCCTCGATTGGGCAGGACGGGAGGCAGAAACCGCGCGATGAGCTTGTTGGGAAGCTTTTAATTAAAACCTCTTTTGTACCATATACATACATCGTATTTTAATAATAATAAAGAAGAAGCAAAAAATATACAGCATATTATATATTAAGATTGATTAAATTAACTCAACCACTTCGGCAACTTGGATAATTTCTCTTCGTCGTCTTTCAAAACGTCCCTCAAATACTTCTTCGCTTCGCTCGATTCCTTCAAAATCTTCTCGGCTTCCACAAACTGCTTCGCGCGTCGTTCCAGCTCTTCAGTCGTGGCGTTGATTTCCTTCGTGAATGCTTCTCTCGCAATTCTCGCTTCTTCCATCGCTAACTTTTCGTACTCCGCAATCGCCGCGCGACGAGCTTCCACGATTCTGCCTTCGCTATCGTTTTTTATCTTTTCAATCATGGAGGCGGTTTTCTTCGCCTTCTCCATGGCGTCTTGGAGCTCTTTGCGAACGTCCTGGACGGACTGTTTCTTCGCTTGAGTGAGCTCCTCGCCGTGTCGACTGATCACGTCCTTCATCTTTTCCGCGTCTGCTTCTAATTTTTCCACCGCTTTACTCAGTTGCTCCTTGTCCTTGACTAAAGCGTCTTTCGTTTGTATCATCTTCTCCATCTCGAGTTTTTGCGCGTCTTTCGAGTCGTTGATTTGCTTCTGTAACGCGGCTACGTTTTCGACTAATATCGCAGAGGAAGAGTTTGACGCGTCTTTCGCTTCTTCCAACGCTTTTTTATGCTGTTCTTCCAACTTTTTCACGTTTTCTTGCTGGTGCTTTTTCAACGCTTCCGTCTCTTGTTGCACCCGAGCAACTTTCGCCACCAAAATCGCATCCGCGTTCTTCGCCGACTCTTTCGCATTTTCCAACTCTTTCGCGTGTTTTTGTTCGATCGCAGCTATTTGTTGCTTAACATCCTCTCTCGCTTTTTCGGTTTCTCGTTTTGCCAATAAAACATCGCTCTCGTTTTGCTTCTTCAAATTGTCCATCTGCGCTCTCGTCTTTTCGTCCTTTTGCGCGGAGTTGTTCTTCATCGCCAACAATTCGCCTTGAAGCCGCTCCATTTCCGCGGTGAACCTGCCGTCAACCGCGTTTACTTTTGAAAGACGCTCCGAGTTTTTCATGCTTTCGTTTGTTGCCAGCCTATACAACGCGTTCCGTTCACTTTTTGCCATTTCTAAACTCTTGTTTGCCTTCTCCAACGATTCGGCGATATCTTTTTGGCGCAAAGACCACTCCGATGCGGTTTGCGTTAAACTCTGTTGACTCGCGTTCAACGCGCTTTCCAACGTCGCCGTTTTCGTCCTAAGTTCTACACCGATCGACTCCAACTCTCTCTCCCACGATTCTAAATCCGAAGCAGCCATTTCCGTTTGATGATTCAACTTCAAACTTTCTCGCTGCGCTAATCGATACAAGGCGTCTCGCTCTGCTTTGGCCATTCTTAAAGCCTCTTCGATCGGTTTCGTTTGCTCCGAGCCAATCTTCTTCGCTTTTGCGACTTCAGATAGGAATAAATCGCGCAACGCGCGTTTGTCGTTGGTACTATATTTCGTCAACGCTTCGATCCGTGCTTCTAAAGCGGCAACTTTGGCGTTCGCCTCGTCCTCGGTCTTCGAGTCTTTATCTTTCCTGAATTCACTTTGTAACGTCTTATACAACGCATTTCGTTCCGCCTTTGCCATGATCAACTCCTTCCTCGCGTCTTCGAGCATCTTGGATGCTTCTGCATCTATGGCTGAACTCGTTGCCGATGCCGCTTTAAAGTTTTCTTGCGCCGCTGCCAACGAACTTTCATACGTCGCCTTCATCGTCTTCAACTCCTTTTCAATCGCCGATACCGCGGCATCTCTTTCGTGTAATACCTCCGCGATCGCGTCCACATTCTCTGCTTGCAACGCGGCAACGATGTCCAACTGTTCCTCTTTTAAATCAGCGATGACGTCGTATAGTACCTTGACCGCGTCTTCGGCTTCGGCTTTGGTATACTCCCGGTCGCGCTTCGAGGTTTTTGCAAACTCGTGCGATTGAAGTCGATACAACGCGTCTCGTTCAGCCGCTTGGAATTTACTCCTTTGCTCGTACGATTCGATTTGCGCTCGATACGCACTCAATTCGATTTCTATTTGGTTTTGGGCGGCAACTAAGGCAGACGCGCTCGTCGCTTTCTGCACTTTGTTGTCGTACCGCAAAGACGCCTCTCGGGCGAGATTTTCTGAAAGCAACGCTTGGACCACTTTTTGAATCTCTCGATCTTTTTCTTCTTGCAACTTGGACACCATGGCGACGACGTCTTCTTCGCTCATCATTCCTCCTTCTGGTTCAGAAGAAGAAGAAAGCACGACTGGTGGTGGTGTCGTTTGTTCTTTTTCCCAGCTCTCAATTTTCTCCGCGCTTAAATTTCTTTCCTTCTCCAACGCTTCTGTAAACTCTCTTTGCGCCGCGTTCATCGCCGATTCGTACGTCGCCCTCATCCTCGCCATCTCCTCCCGCAAACTCTTCACCTCTTCTTCGTTCTCCGCTTTCATTTTTTGCGACGACGAGGACGATTCCAAAGCTTCCGTTGCGCCCTGTTCTCTCCCCGATGCTCTTCCTTCAATCGCTTGATCGATTCTCGCGTTCATCTTTTGCATCTCCGCCGAGCGTTCGTTGATAATTTTCGCCAACTTCTCCTCCGCCCTCTTCTTCTCCTCCAACGCTTTTCGCATCTCTTTTTCAATCTTCTCCACGGATCGGGTCATTTCTTTCTCAAACTCTCTCGCCATGGCTTTCTTAATCGTTCCTACCGCAGAGGCAAAATCCACGGACGCGCTCAACGCTTCGTTATTCAACGAGTCTCTCCCGGCTTTCGCTGCGCTTCTCATCACGTTTTGCACAAACGCCACGGCGGTAAACAACCCAGTCACCGCGGCGATCCCACCGATCGCTCCAACCAACTGCCACGGACTCGCTAAGCCATAACTCACTTTTCCGGCTTGAAGAACAACAACAACTAAAATGCTCGCCATCGCGTACGTCGCGCACGCCAACGCGTACGAATGCATCGTGTTGCTCGAAAACGCGTGATCCTTCTTCCAGACGCTCGAGGCGTATCCGGCTAAAGCGCTCGCCGCCGCCGCGCGCGCAAACGCCGACAAAGGCGTTCCAACCCATCGCGTCCACTCCATCCCTGCTTTCACCGACGACGCCGTTTGACTGCCAAACATCACCAGAAACGTGACGTCTGCCATCGCGCAGCAAAGGAACACGCCTAAAAACTTGAACATCGTTTGATACTTTCCGATGAAATTTTTGGCGGGAAAATACATTTTGTTGAGCACATCTTCCAGAAGCGCTCCCCCACTCGTCGATTTCGTCGGCGTAGGTGGAGCGTTGCTCGCGCTGTTTCTGACGATCACCGTCGTTTGACCGCGGCGGCGAAAGTGCTTCGTTTTGCACCCATGAACTGCAAAACTGGAGACGACGAAAGAAGAAGAAGAAGCCGGAGAAAAAGAAGAAGAAGCCGTCGTCTTCACAAAGCGATGATGGTTGCGGGAAAAATCATCACGTCTTCGTCCTCTTCGTCGCGATAAAAGCGACGAAGAATTCAACGAAGAAGACAAAGACGACAAAGAAGAGGAGGTCAGTAAAGCACACATCTCCGGTCTTCTCTCAGATCTCAGATCTTTCTCTTTCTCTCGCGTATCTCTCTCTCTTTCTTTGTTCGTTTCAGTTGCGAGTAAAATTTGAGGGGAGCTTTTTCTTTTTTTGGTCTCGAGATGTTTTTTTGTTCTCTTTTTTTTCAGAGAAAGTCTCATCATCAAGAGCAGTCACGTCTCGAGTTCGAGTCTTTCTCGTAATACACAAATTTCGGAGTGTGTGACTTAAGAAGGGGGAAAAGGAATCGCATTTGCCAGAAAATCACCCTCCTCGGCTGATTTTAATATCACACGCTCTCTCTTCTGTTGCGCTTCTTCTTCTTTTCTCTCTCTCTCTCTCTCTCTGTCGAAAGAAACGCGAAAAACACCTACGAGTGACGACTTTGTGCGACGACGACGGGAGTGTATTAGTAGTATTACGCGTCAATACATTGAAAAAATGGTGAAGAAAATCGTGGACATTTGTGCGAGTCTCGTCCCTCCGATTTCCTACGCCGACTGCGTGGGATACTCGACGTTGATGACAAACGTCCAGATTTGGCTGGGAATATTAGGCGCCTTGGGGTGGTTCGGAGGCCAATGGTGCGCGATTTCAACCATGTTTGGTCTTTTGGCGCTCGTGTCGTACGAGATGAAGAGCGCGAACATCATGAAATATTTGGCGGTGAGTATTTTACCGCTCACGGTTTGCGACGTGATTTGGATGAGCACGTACGCGAAAGAGGCGTCGACGGTAAGAACGAAGTGGACGTTGGCGTGCGTGATCTTTTTATTCTTCATGCGAGTGCCACAGTTTTTCGTGTGGTCGAAAATGTGGAGCACGGATTTCGGAGAGACGAACGACGACGCGTTCGAAGGGCAACAGCAACAGCAACACGTAGGAACGCAGCAGGCATACGCTTCGCCAGGCGTAGGCGTTAGATTAGACGACGTGCAAACGACGGAGACGCCGAGAGACCCGAACGTGCCGCCACCGTATCAGCCTCCGAATGAGTTTGCTTAAGTTTAAGAGAGAGAAAGAGTCATTTTTATTCATATATATATTATCCATTAGTTAATTAAGAAGTGTCGTTGCGTATCGTTCAAAGTGTTTGTTGATCTTAGTAGTAATGTTACAATATATAATAGTCAGAAGGCCTCTGCTTCCACTTCCTCTTCTTTCGCGTCCAGGGCTATGAGTTTCTATGACGAGTAGTTTTGGTTCTTAATCTCTCTTTTATATTTTTGTTTTCTTCACTTGTTCGCGTCTCCCAACGGCGCTTGTCCGTAGTTCAGCGGTCTTCGGTAGAGCATAATGTGCGGTTCCGGTCGATGAATCGCGTAATGCACCCATCCGCGAGATTGTTGCACGCCTAATCCTCGCCATTCCGTCTGTTGTTTTGCGTTTTTGAAACCAGAGAGAAAGATGTTTTGGTGAGTATTTCTATTCTTCTTCTCTCGTCGTCGTCGCTTTTGACGCATATTTTCAAAACACAAGGGAAAAGAAGAGAGGAAAAGAGAACATCATCCATCCTCCTCCTCCTCCGCGGAGAGGACGACGAGCGGGAAAAAACAACGAGAAAAAACGACAAAACGAAGCTCGACAAAACGCACCTCGTTCAACAATCTGTTCTTCGGCAAGCACTTGGCGATATCCGGCGGTAAAACCACGTGTCTGTGTATAGGAATTTCAAAGAGAGAGAGATCGATGATTAGACGGAAACGTTAAAAAGAAAGCGATATTCTCTCATCCTCCTCGACACCCGAGCGACGACGACGCGGAGGACGAAGGGCTCGAAGAATTGGAACTTCTCCCTCTCTCGTTTTTCCGGTTTGCCTTCTTTCTCGCGCCGCAGTGATGATGAGAACACGACATAAACTCTTCCTTCGCGTTTGAAATTTTCAAATCATCTCTCGAGCGCAAACAACAACGAAAGAGAGAATAAGCGGAACCGACGAAAATCTTCTCATCTCTCCGCGTTTTCCGGGCAGATGCGACCGCGTAATCCCAATTCCGATCGCACGTTCTCACGAAGAAGAATGAAAGCGTACCTGTACTCGTAGACATCGTCGTAGTATTTTTCGCTGTACTGTATTTGCGGCATTGATATGTGCGGGCGGATGTGGTGGAATTTTATGCGGAGTTTGGTCGATTTTCCTCTCGTTCCCGTTTCGAAATTTTTCTTCGAAATACACCAGAGAGCAAAACGTATAAAGAAGGACGATATAAATACGCGCGCACAAAACGCACACACACACACGCAACACACGCTCTAATTTTCAAATTCAAACTGTTACAATTCTTCTTTTTAACGCGCTATAAATAAATATGTGTATTATTATTTAATTCAAAGTTTCAAACGCGTTCGCTTTGGCCGCGGCGAGCGCCTCGGCCAAGTTCGAGGCGTCTCTTCCGCCGGCTTGCGCAAAGTTGGGTTTGCCGCCACCACCGCCGCCGCACGCTTTTGCAGTCGCGCCGCAGATTTTTCCGGCGTTGAGGCCTTTCTTGACGGCGTCGTCGCCGGCGGCGCAGACGATGGCGACTTTGGTGTTATCGTCCGAGGCGGAGGCGAGGAGGACGAGAGCGTCCGGGCCCAAGGATTTGAGTAAAGACTCGCACGCGACTTTTAACGCGTCAGGGGCGACAAACTCGTCCATTTTAGCGACCAAGACTTGCGTTTGCGCGCTTGGATGCGATTCTGCTAACGATTTCAAACTCGATGCTTTGGCGACGGCGAGTTCGCCTCGTAACTTTTCCGCCAATTTTTGTTGCTCGAGCAAGTCTTTTTGCATAGATTTCACCCGGTCGGGGATCTCCTCGGGCTTGATTTTTAAACTCTTCGTCAAGGTGTTGACGACTTGCGCGTTCGAGTTGACTAAATCAATCACGGCAGGACCGGCGACGGCTTCTATGCGTCGAATGCCACTAGCGATACCAGATTCGCTGAGGATTTTGAAACCGCAAATTTCCGAGGTGTTGGAGACGTGCGTGCCGCCGCAGAGTTCCATGGACACGTTCGGAACGTCCACGACGCGAACAACGTCGCCGTACTTTTCGCCAAACATCATCGTCGCGCCTTTCGCCTTGGCATCCGCGATGGGCATTTCCGCGACTTCTAAATTCGTCGAGTCGAAAATCCATTCGTTGACTAAAGCTTCGATTTCTTCCAACTCGTTCGGTTTCGGTCCGCGCGAGGAGTTAAAGTCGAATCGCAATCGGTCAAAACTGACTAAAGAACCGGCTTGGGAGACATCGTCGCCCATGACTTGCTTTAATGCGCTTTGTAATAAATGCGTAGCCGTGTGGTTGGCTTTCGCTCTTCGCCTGGAATCCTTATCGACTTTTGTTTCTAAAACGGAAGTCTTGGCGACGATTTCGCCGGATTCAACGCGCACGCGGTGCGAAATGATGCGCCCACCGGCGGCTTTTTGAACATCTAAAACAAGTACTTCGGTGTTGCTATCTTCTATTACCATAACGCCGACGTCGGCGATTTGACCACCAGACTCGGCGTAGAAGGGCGTTTGACTCAAAACGACGTCGACTTCGTCGCCTTCCCGAGCGCGTTCGAGCATCTCCCCGGTTTTCGGGTTGACAATGGCGAGAACTTTCGATTCTCGGGAGAATAAGCTGTCGTATCCGATAAACGCAGAATGCTCGTCGTTGTTTAAGTCGTCCGCGACGCGTGCTAACGCGTCTCCGGTGGTGACGTCCACCGTTTTTGCAGCCGCGCGCGCCAAGTTTCTCGCTTTTTCCATTTCCGTTTCGAATCCTTCCACGTCTACTTCCACGTTATTATCTTCGGCAACGTCGGTAGTGATATCTAGAGGAAACCCGTACGTGTCGTATAACAAAAATGCCTCGGCACCGGTGACGCCATTTTTATCCTTCTTCGCTCTCGCGATGATATCCGCCAACAAGTTTTCGCCGTTGGCGAGCGTCTTTTTAAAGCCCAACTCCTCGCGTTCCAACTCGGCGTATATTTTCTCGCTTCGTTTCATAACGTTAGGATCGCACTCGGTGGATAACTCGATGGCTACTTTTGCAATCGCAGAAGTAAACGTCTTCGAGTCGCCTTCTTCTTTCATGCCTAATAATTTACCGCTTCGCACGACCCGGCGAATCAATCGTCTCACGATGTACCCTCTCCCCACGTTCGACGGAAATACCCCGTCGGAAATTAAATACGTCACGGCTCTGATGTGATCCGCTGCAACTTTCAACATTCGTTTTTGTTTCTCGTCGCACTCGTCGTACTTTAACTCTGCCATCGCGCACGCTTTCTCGATAATCGGCATCATCAAATCCGTCTCGTAATTGTTCGGTTTCTTTTGTAAAATCTGCGCGACTCGCTCTAATCCCATCCCGGTGTCGATGTTCTTATTCTTCAACGGGGTCGTTTTCCCGTCTGCATCTCTCGATAACTCCATGAAAACTAAGTTATAAAACTCCACGAACCTCGAATCGTCGTTTAAATCTTTCACGCCTTCAACGCCCAGCTCGGGCTTAAAATCGTAATACAGCTCCGAGCACGGTCCGCACGGCCCCGTCGGCCCAGCCGCCCAAAAGTTATCCTCCGCGCCCATCCTCAAAATCCTCGCCTCGGGAACGCCAACTTCGTCTCTCCAAATCGCAAACGCCTCCTCGTCGGTTTCAAACACGGACACCCAAATCCTCTCCTTATCGATCCCGAGTTCTTTCACGCTCAGTTCCCACGCCCACGCGCACGCCTCTTTCTTGAAGTAATCTCCAAAGGAAAAGTTCCCGAGCATTTCGAAAAACGTGTGGTGTCTCGCAGTCACCCCGACGTTCTCGATATCGTTCGTTCGAACGCACTTTTGCGACGTCGTCGCTGATTTCACCTCTCGTTCTTTTTGGCCCATGAAAATCGGTTTGAATTGTAACATTCCCGCGATGGTTAAGAGGACCGTCGGGTCCTCCGGGACGAGCGAGGAGGATGGTAAAATCGCGTGATTTTTCTTCTCGTAAAAGTTTAAGAACTTTGTTCGAATCGCTCGGCCGGAATTCGTGTTCTCGTCGGACGAAGAAGAAGACGACGCTCGGACGACGACGCCTTGACTTCGTCTCATCGTCTCACAGGACGACGACGACGACGACGAACTGTTGTTGTTGTTCCAAACGAAAACGCGTCGCACATCCCGCAGCGATGTTAAATTCCCGTGAACGCCTTTGCCTCCGGTGTTGAGGAAACCTATCACGCAGCGGTTCGACAACATCTTTTATCACTCTGCGTCTCTCAAAAGAAGAAGACAAAGAAGCAGAGAAACGACGACGACAAAAAGTAGTGTTCAACTAACTCGTCGTCCTTTTTGTCGGCGTTCGAATGAAAAAGGAGTCGCAAAAGGAAGTCTTCAGAAGGTAATCCAATCCGCAAGGGGCTTAGAAAAGTGTCGATTTTGGATAAAGAAGAGAAGAGATGAAAATGCAGAAAAAAGAGCAAAAATGCCTCCGAATGCGCGCGTCTTCTCTCTGTTGTTGTTCGTATTAGTATTACAGCATATAATTAAATGAACTGATCTTCGATTAAATTCTTCAAGCCTTGCATTCTCTCGATGATTTCCGGGGTCATCATCCTCGCGGCGTCGCCTCCCAAGGAAGTCTTCACGACGGATTGTTCTCTCGTTTTGAGAATGACGTCGATGGTTTGGAGCATGCTTTCCGGCGCGCACCAGAGCATGTCTTCGTTGCCGTCGACGTTTTCGAGTTCAGGTCCTGGCGTGAACGCTTGTTCGAGCATGTTTCTTTGTTCGATCGGGTCGTCGACGCTGAGGACGAGTTTGAGGATGCGGACTTCTTTCGGTTGTTGTCGTCCGACGGTGTCGCGCATTTTTGAATAGAGATGGACCATGACGTCTTTCACTTCCTCTTCGACGTACGGGGATTCCTTGACAGACATGTACGCTTTGGCAGCGGTGAGCATCAACGCCGGGTCGAGTTTACCCGTGGAGGCGAGTTCGTCGATTTTCGCGTCCATGTCCTGGATGGTTTCAACTTTGAGGAGTTCTTGGAAATTCTCCGCCGCGGTGTCCAAGAGTTGCTGGTCTCTCGAAGCTTCGTCGAACTGTTCGACGATACCTAAAACTCTCGAAGCAATTCTCGCTAAATTCGCCGTTAACTCTACATCTTTCATTTCGTGCGCTCTTTCGATTTTGTGCGTCACGTAGCTAAAAAATTCCGCCGTAAACTCGCCTCGTCGCGAAGGGACGAAACCTTCCAACACGTCGTCGTCTTTTTCCAACAGTTCCTGCAACAAATCTCGATAACTCGTGCATCTCGCGTGCGTCTCTTTCAACTTCCTCAGCAATCTCGCCAACAACAACTCCTCCTCGTCCCTGTTCTTCACCGCGGGATCTTCGTCCACTTTTTCGACTCGCTCTTCGATCCTCGCGAATAAACCGTCGCACAAATCGTACCATTTCTCCGAGCTCGCCAAAAGGCCAATCCATTCGTCCTCGTCTTTACTTCGGAAAATAGTGATCAGTTTGTCGAACATTGCTGGCGACATGTCAATTTCTGTTGTCGCCTCTTTGTTCTCGTCGTTCGCGCCGAAATACGGTTGCGGTTGCTTTTTCTGGCTCAAGTCAAATTCCGGCCCTTTGGCGGGTAAATCGTCCTTCATTTGGTACGGCGTGGTTCCGATATCCGGCATGGTGTAGATGTTTTCTCGCTGTTTTTTCGGTCGTTTCTTCGAAGAAGCGCGAGGCGTTTGGAGTGTTTGTCTTTGTCGTCTTTGTCGTTGATGATGATTTTGCGCTTGGCGGCTCCGAGGGAAACTTTTCCCGAATGCGTTTACGCGAGAGGACGACTTTGACGACGACGACGACGACGCGGAGAACTGGGAAGATTGTCTGCTGCACGCGCGCGGTGTGCTCGATGATGATATTGCCAAGACCATCTTCGCGGAAGATTTTGCGAACGTGGTGACGAGAATCTGTGTGTGGTTTTGATGATTCGAGCGAAAGAAGCGTGTGTTGTTTGTTGTTCTTTTTGTGCTGCCATTTCGTGCGAATTGTGCAAAAATACGCGCTACGAGACGATATCGAGACACGGACGATGGATGGTTTAAACGGATACATCAATTCACAATTCACAATTCACGCAGATTTCATCCGCATCTCCGCCGCGTTGGCGACGTTCGCGCGTAACTTTTCCACCTTCCTCTTCCAAAAGAACAGTTTGATTTTCGCGGCGTTTCTTTTGTACAGCAGAAGAGCGGCGACGAAGGCGTAGACGACGAAAAGGAGTTTGACGAGCCTTTGGTCGCGACGCCAGTATCGCGCGGTGAGGAACTTTCTCCATCGAAACTTTTTGAGTCGACGATAGCCTTTCGCCGTAGCTTTCTTCTTCTCGTCTGTTTTCGATGGTTTCTTCTCGAAGACTTTCGCCGGGACGGAGCCGTCGAAACACCACTCGTTTACGACAGCCGCCGTCGATTGGTCGTCGTCGTCGTCGCTTTCTTCTTCTTCTTTGTCTTCTTCTTTGTCGTCGTCAAATTCGTCCTCATCATCCTCCAATCTCGCTTTCTTCTTCGTCCTGCCAACGACTTTCGCACCCATCATCTCTACCGCTTCTTTCCAGTTCCCGCTAAACTCCTCCAATTTCGCGCATATCGCATCCGTGCTTTTACACGGCGTCAATCTACCCCCGCTCGAAATCAACCCGGACGACCCCCTTCCTGCGCCAACGCCCCCACCAACTGCGCCTTCCACGAAATATTCCTCTTTGCACGCTCTATACAGCTGTTTCGCGTACGCGGAACAGACTTTAAATCTATCGTCATCCTCGCTATTATTATTATTCCTAGTACTCCCTCCTAAGTTCCTCGCGTCGCATTTGCTGCACTCAAATCTCCCGAACAAACTCGCACACGTCGCCGATACCGATTGCCGCTGCATCTCCACGTGATGGACTAAAATCCTATCCGTATCTCTCGAAGTGCAACACGTGTGCGAGCGGTAGTCGTCGCAAAACGTCAGCGGTTGTTTTTTCGGAGCGTCGTTCGTGTTTTTACATCTTTTTTTCATCGTCATCTTTTCCCCAAAATCATCATCGCTTTCTATATGTGCGGAAACAAAACGAATTTGAAGAAGCATCGTCATCAAAAGAGAGACTTTCACGAAAAACTTCATCCTCATCTCTTCTTTTCTCTTTTTTCGCGATTCTCACAATGAATGGTGTAGTTCTCTCTCTCTCTCTCTCTCTCTCTCTCTCTCTCTCTCTTTGTTGTTGTTGTTGTCG